>JGI25921J50272_10000414_pt1 | contig 13888 bp, 13 predicted proteins | sample LauGreSu1BDMLBSD_2_FD_50272 | JGI IMG/M metagenome (IMG submission 50272) | reverse complement strand
GCGAGGTCACGACCGAGACGGTGCAAGAGCTGAACAACGTCATCGGCTCGGAGATCGGCAGATATCTGGCCGACAAGCCGATGGAGATTGAGACGGAGGAGGGGCGCGAGGCCATCGCTACCCGTCTCGTTGACACGTTCGTCGCGACCGCGATGGGCATGTCGATCATGGGCGCACCGGGGCCGGCGGGGCGACTCTACGTGGACACGCGCGCCGCGAAGCAGGGCGAGCAGCAGGCCGCCAAGCTTCAGTCGATGGTGAAGGCCATCGCAGACAACAAGCTGCTGGCGCGGTCGCCCGAGCGCCTCGAGGAGTTCGCCGAGTCTGCCGTCGAAGGCACGGACTCGGAGACGACCTACGTCAACGCGGCGGTCATGCACGACATCCTGCGGCAGTCCGGAATCACGGAGCAGGAGATGGACACCGTGCTTCCCGGCGTGCGCGCGCAGCTCACGGAGATGCAGCAGAACGGCATCGACCTGGGCAACAACGACGTCACGGTTCCGACCGCGCAGATGACCGTCCGGTTGCAGAAGACGCCGCTCCTGAACCAGATCCTTCCGCACGCTCGCCTGTCGCCAGACGCGATGAGCATCACCGAGGTTCAGCAGTTTGAGGCGAACCGCGAGCAGCTCGTCGCCGAGGCTCGCCAGATCATGGAGACTCGGCAGGAGACGGACGCCACGTTCGTCGCCGAGGCGCAGCAAGTGGAGGACAATGCGTTTGAGCAGGTTCGTCCAGTTCTTGACGCCATCAAGATTGACGAGGACATTGACAAGGACATGGCGGCGCGGACGATTGCCAAGTTGCGTCAGGCGATGGTGGTCGTTGACGCTGCAGAAGCCGGAATGACTCCGCTGCAATATGAGCGCGAATACGGAAGCCCGTTGCGCGTGCAGGGCGATGTCGCGCCTGTCGCGCCGCTCGAGCAGGCTATTACGCTTGAGCAGGCCGCCACTATCGACGCCGACTACCTCGCTGCTGTCGAGCGCGGCGACATGGCGACGGCGCAGCGCATGGTGGACGAGGCGGCGAGGGTTCAGGGACAGGAAGCCGTTACCTACGACGAGCAGGGCAACGTCGTCCCGCTTTCGCGCCGGTTCGACATCACCAGCCCGAAGCTGTTTGAGCAGGCGGCTGCCGGCCCAGCCCGAGGCGGATTCGACCCGCGCACGCTGAACATCTTCATTCGGTCGGGCGGGGACATCTCCACGATGTTCCATGAGCTGATCCACCTGCGGATCGCCGAGTATCTCCGTCTCGCTGCTGGTACAAATCCGCCGGCTCGCGTCGTTGCCGACTTGGACATCCTGTTCAAGTTCATGGGCGTAGAGGGAGACACGTTCGAGGATCGTCTTCGCAACTACTCAACGATGAGCATCGATAAGCGTGCGCCTCTTGAGGAGAAGGTCACCTACAACGCGGAGATTTACATCTGGGAAGGCAAGGCTCCGAGCGTGGAACTGCGCGGAGTATTCGACCGCATGGCGGCATGGATGCGTCGGGCGTACAAGTCGATTCGCGATAACCTGAACGATATCTACCGGGACAAGTTCGGCACCGATCTCCCGATCCTCACTCCGGAAGTGAGAGGCGTGTTTGATCGCATGCTCGCGACCGAGGAGCAGATCAAGCGGCAGGCGGCCATCAACGAGATGAAGCCGCAGTTCCAGACTCTCGAGCAGGCGCTCGCGAGCGGAATGACCGAGGCCGAGTACGCCGCGTACCAGGTCATGCAGCAGGAAGCGATGGACGCCGCCGTGACCGACATGACGAAGGCGAGCCTGCGGCAGATGCAATGGCTCGGCAACGCGCGCTCGCGGCTCCTGCGCGACCTCCAGCGCAAGCACGACCGCCAGCGGAAGGAAGTCCGAGACGAGGTCGCCGATGAGATCCGGTTGCAGCCCGTGTACCGGGCGATGGAGTACCTGCGGACGGGGACGTTCGTGGACTCGGACGGGCAGTCCGTCAAGATGGATGGGCCGCACCGCCTTGACATGGAGGCCGTGCGGAACATCTACGCCGGCATGCCGACTCCCGAGTCGCTCGAGGCGATCCGCGCCACGGGCATGGCGATGCCGAAGAACGTCGCTCCGGACATCGCCGCGCTCGGCACGGGCGGCAAGGGCATGATGGGCAAGGACGGCATCGACCCGGACGTCGCCGCCGAGCTGTTCGGCTACAGCAGCGGTGANGCCCTGATCCGCGCCCTGCTCGCCGCGACGCCGATNAAGGACGCCATCGACGCNCGGACGGACGAGGTNATGCTCGCCCGGTTCTCCGACCTCGTCGACCCGAAGGCGCGCGACGCCGCCGTGCAGACGGCGCTCCACAACGAGGCACGCGCGCGGTTCGTGGCCGTCGAGNTGCGGTTCGTGGCNAAGGCGACGCAGCCGACGCGCGTCCTGATCGAGGCNGCACGGCAGGCCGCTCGCGAGATGATCGCCGGCAAGCGCATCGTCGACGTCAAGCCGCAGGAGTTCATCGCCGCCGAGTCGCGCGCGGCACGCGATGCCGCCGACCTCGGGAAGTACGAGGCCCAGGCGAAGATCACGGGCAAGGCCGAGTACGACCGCGTCCGTCTTGCCGCCCTCGCGGCAGGAAGCACGGAGGAGGACGCGGTTCGCGTTGCCGAGGAAGCGCAGGCTGCATTCGTCGCCGCGAGGACTGCGGAACGCGAGGCAGAGTTCAAGGCGCGGTTCGGTGCGTCCACGGTTCAGCAGGCGCTGATCCGCGCCAAGCGCGCGCAGCTCTACCAGAACCAGCTTGCCGCCGAGGCGCTGCGCGTCCGCGAGGAGGTTGACAAGGGCGTCAAGTACCTGAAGCAGGTGCTGCGCGACTCGAACGTCAAGCGCATGGGCGCGGACTACGCCGACCAGATTGAGCGCATCCTCGAGCGGTTCAACCTGGCGCGGTTGAGCGCGAAGGCTCGCGCCGAGCGGCAGTCGCTTTCGGATTGGCTCGCGAAGCTCAAGGAGCAGGGTCTTGAACCTGACCTCGCTCCCGAGGTGATCGACGAGGCGAATCGGAAGCCGTACCAGGAGATGACCGTCGCCGAGTTCCGCGACCTTGTCGATAGTGTCAAGCAGCTTGAACACGTTGGCAAGGAGAAGGAAAACATCCGTCGCGGAAACGAACTGCTGAAGTTCACCGAGGAGCGCGACAGGATTGACGAGAGCCTTCGCGCCAACTTCAAGGGGAAGATCACCAAGCCGCGTTCGCCGCGAGAGGAAGGCGCTCGCAAGAAGTGGAAGCTGAAGAAGTGGATGTTCGATGGCCTGGTCGCCGCGAGCATCGTGCGGATCATGGACGGCGGCAAGGACAACGGGCCGCTATGGAACTACCTGATCCGCACGGCGAACGCTGCCGGCGACATGGAGACGCGCATGCGCGCCGAGGCGACCAAGCGCCTGACGGAGATCCTTGCCCCGGTGTTTAAGCTCGGCAAGATGGGCGGCAAGGGAATCTACTTCCCCACAATCGGGGAGTCGCTGAACCGTGAAGCAAGGATCGTCATCGCCTTGAACATGGGCAACGACGGCAATCGCCAGCGCCTGCTCGATGGCGAGGGCTGGACGCTTGAGCAGCTCACGCCCGTCCTCGAGAGCCTGACCGAAGCCGAATGGACGGCCGTGCAGGAGATGTGGGATTTCTTCGAGACGTACCGTCCGCTCGTTGCCGCGAAGGAACGACGCCTGTACGGCAAGGAACCAAACTGGGTCACGCCGACGCCGTTCACCGTCCGCACCGCAGATGGCAAGGAAGTTCGTCTGACCGGCGGCTACTACCCGATCAAGTATGACCCGGTCGCGTCCGAGGCATCTGCTCGCCAAGATGCCGCCGAATCTGCAAAGGATCAGCTGCGCGGAGCGTATACGGCTGCAAGCACCCGCCGTTCCTTCACGAAGCAGCGCGCCAAGAAGGTCAACGAGCGCCCGTTGATCTACAGCATGTTCGGCCTGTACAGCGGTGTCAACGAGGTCATCCACGACCTGTCATGGCACGAATGGCTGATTCAGGCGAACCGCCTGATGCGCGACGAGAAGTTCAACAAGACCGTCCGCGAGACGTATGGCGCAATCGCCATCGAGAGTCTGAAGGATTGGGTCAACAAGAATGCCGCCGGCGATGCCAGTTCTGATGATGCGATTGCTGCTGCCGTGTCTTTGCTGCGGCGGAACGTCAGCGTGAGCGGTCTTGGTTTCAATGTTGTCAGCGCCGCGCTTCAGATCACGGGATTTAACCAGAGCATCGTTCGCGTCGGCGCGAAGTGGATTGCTCGAGGCGTGGCGTATACGGTCGCGAATCCCTTGCGGACATTCAAGGAAGTGAACGATAAGTCGTCGTTCATGGCGGATCGCGCTCGCACGCAGTTCCGCGAAATCAACGAAGTTCGGAATATGGTGCGAGGTGAAAGCGCGGCAAAGCGATCTATCTCGCTCGGTGCATACTTCTTGATGATGCGTATGCAGCGCATGGTCGACGTCCCGACCTGGGTCGGCGCTTATCAGAAGGCTCTTGACAGCGGAACGGACGAGGACACCGCANTCGCGCTTGCCGACCAGGCGGTCATTGACTCGCAGGGCAGCGGCATGACGAAGGATCAGTCCGCGTGGCAGCAGGGCGGCGAGGTGTCAAAGCTGTTCACGGTGTTCTACTCGTACATGAACACCGTCTACAACATGACCGCCGTGTCAACGATGACGCCCCGCAGCAAGGGCCGGCTGGCATCGGACTATCTGATGCTGCTTGTCGTCCCGGTCGTCCTCAACTACGCGCTAAAGAACGCGCTCACCCCGGACGTCGACGACGAGGAACCCGACCTCGAGAAGATCGCCCAGGATCTCATCGCCGAGGAGCTGGCGTTCCTGATGGGAACGATGGTCGTTGTGCGCGAGTTCCAACTTATCGCCGACAAGGTAACTGGCAGGGAAGCTGGTGGTCGAGGATACGAGGGGCCGGCAGGTCTGCGCGGCATCGGCGAGACGATGAAGTTCGCCACGCAGGCGTCGCAGGGCGAGTTCGACCGCGCATTCCGCAAGAGCGCCGTCAACATGCTCGGCCTCGCGACCGGGCTTCCCTCGGCGCAGATCAACCGCACGCTCGACGGCATCGAGGCTCTCGCGGAGGGCGAAACCGAGAATCCGCTCGCACCGTTGACGGGCGTGAAGCGGTGACGATGGGAACCGTAATCAGCACCAAATTCCCTAGCCTTTCAGGGCGCATCGAGGAGACACGGGAATGACGATCAGCAGCCCAGTTCGCATCGCAGGCCCGTACATCGGGGCGGGTACGCTCGCCACGTTCTCGTTCCCTTTCAAAGTGTTCGCTGCGGCTGACCTTGACGTCATCAAGCTCACCGTTTCTACGGGCGTGCAGGCGACGCTTGCGCTTACGACCGACTACACGGTCAGCCTAAACGCCGACCAGAACTCAAACCCAGGCGGCAGCATCACGCTGGTCGCCGGCAACTTGGCGTCCGGGTTCAACCTGACAATCACCTCGGATATTGAGAACCTCCAGCCGACCGACCTGACGAACCAGGGAGGTTTCTATCCGGAGGTCATCAACGACGCCCTCGACCGGGCGACGATCCAGATCCAGCAGGTGTCCGACGACGTCGTGCGGTCGTTGCAGGCTCCGACCTCGGACGGCACGATCAGCATGACGCTGCCGCCGACCGCGCAGCGCATCGGCAAGTACCTGGCGTTCGACGCCGCCGGCGCGCCATCGGTGGCGACCGGGACGGGCGCTGACATCAACCTCCGCACCGACCTCGCCGCGAGCGGCGGCGCGGCGCTCGTCGGCTTCAGCCCGACCGGGAGCCTGTCGGCGGTGACGGTGCAGGCGGCCATCGCGGAGATCGGCACGGATCTTGCGACCACCGCCGGCGCGGCGGCCATCGGCTACACGCAGGGCGGCACAAGTTCCGTTGCTCGCACGGTGCAGGCCAAGCTCCGCGACTACGTCGACGTCCGGGACTTCGGCGCTGTCGGCGACGGCGTGACGGACGACACGGCCGCGATCCAGGCAGCCATCAACTACGCGGTCGGCAGCACGACGGGTCGCGGAACGGTGATCCTCGGCGAGGGTCGGTTCCGCATCACCTCAACGCTCACCATCGGGACGCGCAACATCGCGCTGGTCGGCGTCGAGAGCGGTCGCCGCACCTTCGGCTCCACGCCGGCAACCTGCTCGCTCGAGTGGGACGGCGGCGCGTATCCGATGATCTCCACGGCCATCAACGGTCACGTTTTCCGTGGGTTCGGCGTGACGAACAACGGGTCGGCGACGGACTGGCTCGAGCTTCTGTCCGGCGCGCAGAACAACATCTACGAAGACCTGTACTTCCACGACAACGCGCAGCCTTTCACGCGGTCGGTGATCTACTCGAACGGCAACTTCGTCGGCTACAGCCAGTTCCGGGGAATCCTCGCCAGTTCGCCTGCGCCCGTATTCCTGTACGTGCTGAACAACGGAACGTCGAACGCAGTCACCCCGATCTCGTTCACGGATCGCTGCATCATCCGTTCCGCGACGAATGCGTTTACGCTCATCAAGACGGACGGCGAGACGATTGAGAACATCGAGATCCGCAACTGCACTTTCATCATGGACGTCACGGCAGAGATGACGATCCTTGACACGACGACATCGCCTGCGTCAAGCACGGTGTACACGTTCACGTTTGAGAACAACGAGATCGACGTCGATACTGGCGGCACCGCAACCTGGCGGATGTTCAAGCTCCAGAACATCAACAACGTCGCGTTCAACAACAACGTCATCCAGGGCGGAGGTTCGATCACCGCGCTTGCTTCCGTCACCGGATGCAATGTATCGAGCTGCTCCGGAAACTGGATTCAGTCGCTGAACGGGCCGTTGTTCGACCTTGATGCGACAAGTCGAGCGAGCGTCGGATACAACAATAAGAACGAAGCTAATACCGTTGCGGAGTTCAGCCGCGCCGAGTCCGGGTACTACGACGTCACCTACTCGGCGTCGATGGCGATTCAGGGACAGGTATTCGGCGGGAACCGCGTCGGCGTGTATCGCATCACGCCGAACAACAGCACGGCGTTCACGATCACCTGCCCAGCGAACGGAACGAACGCCAGCATGGTTCCCGGCCAGGTGTTCACCATTGTCATCCGTAACACGACCGGCGGCGCGCTCGGCGCGGTGACGTTCTCGGCAGCGTCGTTCAAGACTGCGGCGACCGCGTTCACGCAGCCTGCGAACGGGTTCAGCAGGAGCTACACGTTCTACTTCGACGGCACATACGCAATCGAAATCAGCAGGGGTGCGGCTGACGTCGCCAACTAATGGAACCGAAGATGCANCCACCACGANGAACTCTTCCTCGCCATCGGGCGGCTCGAGGGNAAGCTCGACTCCTTGATCGCCATGCAGGGAAAGCAGGGNGACGAGCTGAAGGATCACGACATCCGCATCCGCAACCTCGAGCAGTCGAAGAGCCACTTCATCGGGTACGCGGCCGCCGCCGGCGGCNTGCTCGGACTCGTCGCCCACTACGCNATCAAGGCATTCGCCTAAAGGAACACCATGCCGACCGACATCACCATCTCCACCGACAAGCCGTCGTTTCTGACGAGCGGCCTCGTAACCGCCAGCAGCAGCACCTACGACGTCTCCGTCCCGACTGCGACGATCCCGTCAACGACCGGGCAGACGTTCCGGATTCCGACCAACCTCGGTGACAAGCCGAGCCTGATCCGCCTGGTGCCGTTCCACAGCGCGAACAACGCGACCACCCCCGGATTCCGCGTGATCGGTTGGACGACCTACACCCAGACGAGCGGCACGCCGATCTACGTCCCCATGCTTCTCGCCGACTGCGCCTGCTCGTACAATGCGACGACCGGCAGCATCCCGAGCCTGTCCGTCAACGGAGTCACGCAGTACTTCTTCCATGCGGTCGCGGTTGGCGCTGGCGTCCCGACCGTGAACATCTACACGCCCGGTACGGTCGCAGCCGCCGGNACGCCGCCTGCGAGCGTGGTGATNGACACCATCGGATGCCAGTACGTGACGATTCAGTTCGAGTCGTCGACCGGGACGATGGGCTGNTTCTACGCATTCATTTGAAAGGCGCATCAATGCGAGGCATCAGGACTCGGCAGATTGTCGGCGATTGCTCCGTTGCAGCTCCTTCAAGCGTATACGGATCGGCACGATCCGGAGAAATGCTTCAAGATGTCGCTGCTGGCAGGGACTCGCTCGACATCATTGTCATTGGCGACAGCAACGCTGGATTCCCGATAGACAACGGCTACACCGTTGCGTGGAACCGCGTCATGCAATTCGGGCTGCGAGTGCCTGTGTATGCCACTCCGCTGATGAGCGGCGGCCCATCGAATCAAAGCCAGCTGACAACGGGGAACAGCAGAGGCGACGGGTTGTGGTGTCTCGGCAACTCGCAACGGTGGAATGCCGAAGGCGAGGCTGGTGGCAGCAACACGGGTACGACGTTCAAGCAGATGATTCAGTCCACCGACAGCGAGATCGTCGGACTGCGGAATTGGCTTGGCTTTAACTTCACCAACTACAATGTCAACGACACGACCAACAAGAGCATCTTCCCGCTGGGATGGATGTCGAATCCTGCGGTCGTAGAGGTCGGCCAACGGTTTACCAGTGACCTTATCAACTACGTTGCCATTTCGAATCAATTGGTCAGCGGTTTCAATACGTTCGGCTCGGAACTTGGATTCGGCACGGCAGGAACCGGCGGACACGCGCTTCAGTACCGCATTGTCTACGGCACGTTCCCAACTGCTGGATCGTTCAAGCCGTATGCCTTCTACCTCGCAACTACGGGTGCGCTGCTCCGCGATTCCTCCACGACTTCCACCGGCGGCGGATACGGATACGCCACGAAAGCGTTTGACGTCTCATCGTTTACCCTCGCGGCGGTTGGAAGCCAGCCAGTTCGCGTCTGCTTCACATGGGACGGCGGGAACAGCGCCACCACATCCAACCAAGCGAACGGGCCGTTCGCGTGTCTCTGGCAGAGCGTGATCCGCCCGAACTTCAAGGGATATGCCGTCAACTGCCTTAACTACTTTGGCGGCTTGACCACCACGCAAGTCGCAGAGAAGATCGAGGACTGCGACAAGATGCTCGACGCATACCTGAAGGAGCTGCGCGAGCGGCAGATTGCTGGTGGAGGAACTGGTCGTGTGCTAGTGTTCCTCAACTCCGGGATCAACGGCACCGAAACGACCACAACGTGGCCGGCTGCGGCGCAGCGGATCATCGACCGAATTACTTCTCGATGGGTATTGACCGGAGGAAGTGCCAGCAATCTCGCGTTCGTCTTTACGTTGACGCATCCGACCACGGATGGCGCTGTCGCATGGACGGCGAATCGCGCTGCTGTTGCCACGGCAGCGAACAACTATGCAGCCGCCAACGGAAACACTTATAACCTGGCGGTGGTTGACATCGCGCAGCTGATGACGGGGTTGGTCATGTCGAGATATTCGATGTACGACAGCGGCGGCCAAGCGCATCTGACGAAGGTCGCAATTCCTCCCGCAGCCGTAACCACCGCTACTGACGGATACGAGGCAATCGTGCAGTCGATTGTTTCGTCTCTTCTTGCATCGACATGAGGATTCTTTCCGTTCTCGTCCTCGCGCTCGCCGCCTGCAACCCGGTCGCTCGCATCTCCGCGAACGCGACCGCGATCCGCAACGAGGCCGGCGCGCTCATCGACCACGGGAACGCCATCGGCGACCCGGTCGTCGTGCAGGGAGCGACCCGCATCGACGAGCATGCCAGCGCGATCCACGGCGACATTCCGTCCGTGCAGGCCATCGTGCCGGCGTGGCTGTCGACGCTGAAGTGGTGGGGCATCGCGGTCGCCGTGGTCGGCATCGCGTTCCTGCTGTGGCAGTCCGGCGTCGGCACGGCCATCCGCATTGCCATCGGCTGGTTGCCACGCAAGAAGGTCGCCCAGGCCGAGCTTGCGGCGGATATGCTCGACCCCAATTCCCCGGAAGGGGATCGTGAGTACGTCGCGTTCATGCGGTCGCAGGACGCGGAGTTCGACGCAGCATTCAAGCGCGCCGTCAGCCGGCGCAAGAAAGGCACGACATGAGCGCGTTCATCGGCAGCATCTGGTTCGCTGGTCTGACCTTCCTCGCGGGGTACATCCTCGGGCAGGTCGTCCCCATCGGCTCCCTCGGCAAGCTGTTCAGCAAGAAGTGACGCCATCCCGTCCTCTCGCGCAGGCGCGGCCGACTGCGGGTTCGCCCCGGTTCGCCGCGCCTGTCCATTGAAAAACCCCCGCCGGTTGGTCGCTTCCTGCAACCGCGCGGCGGGGGGAGAAGAGGTAGGTGAATCGTATCAGCGGATACGCAGGCTCGTCCCTCGCGGGAGGATCGTGCATCCTGGGATCACCGCGCCGCCCTCGAGCGCGGTGCGGATCGCGTCACGGTTGAACGTGACCGACACCGTCTGGAACTCGGGCGGCAGGCTCGCCGCGTCGGCGGTGACCTCGAGCGGCGCCTTGCCGCCGTTGCCGGCGACCGACAACTTGAACCGCGCGGTGTCCAGCTTCGTCTTCCCGCTCGCCTCCATCGCCGCCTTGAGGCGTTCCTTCAGGCGGTCGGCGAGCGCATCGTCGGCGTCGGCGAGTCCCTTGATGCGGCGCGCCTCGGCGACACGGGCGGCCGACCGCAGCTCGAGGCTGCGGATCAACGCGGCGTAGTCGTCGGCCTTCGACTCGAGCGCGGCATCCAGCCCCGCGAGGTGTTCGTTCAGCGCCTCCTGCGCCTCGGGGCTGTCGACGCCTCCCTCGAGGATGGCGTCGAGGACGGTTTCCAGTTCGGACGTAATTGCGTACAGGCTCATGGGTGTCTCCTCTCGTTGTGGTTCAGAACGGGACGTCGTTGGGGTCAACCTCAATGGGCTTGACCGGGCCGATGACGCGCATGATGTTCAGGCTCGTCCCGATGCGCGCGATCTCGAGGGTGACCTCGCTGCCGATGTTNGCCTCGGCCAGGTCGCCGTACTCCGCGACCGAGGTCGCGATCCACGCGGTGCCGTGTTCGCCGGCGGCCTGGATGGCGATGGGCCTGCCGGGACGGCGCACGACACGCTGCACCATGAACTTCCCCTCGTACTCGTCGGGGTAGTTGTCGGCGACCGCCGGCGCGGCGGGAGCCTCNGGGGCGGCCGCAGGGGCAGCCTGCGCGGCCTTGCGCTTACGGACGGGCTTCGGGGCGTCCTCGGCGACGGGCGCGTCCTGGGGCATCGTGGCGGCCTCCACGACCTCGGGAGCCGGGAGCGCGGCGGCAGCGGGAACGGCGGGTGCCGCCGGCGGGTTGTCGGCCTGCGCCATCTCCTCGGGCGTGTACAGGCCAGACAGCTCGGCGGGGAACGCCTTGCGAAGGGCAAGCGCCTCGGCGCACTTGGCGATCATCACGGTCGGCATCTTGGGCCACATGCCAGAGAGGCTGCCGTCCTTCTTGCGCTGCGCGTACTCGTTGAACAGGGCGATGGCGGTGACCGCCTCGACGAANCCCTTGCGGTAGACGCCGANGCGAGCGGCCGCCGGCGGCTCCTCGTTGAGCCAGACGTCNACCCAGCGACCGTCCGTGCCGCAGTAGGCGACGCTCGTCTGCCCNGCGTACTCGCCGCTNCGCTGGGCGACCANACGGAACCCGTCGATGCTGACCTGCGTNTGCATCACTTCGCGGCCTGCGCGGCTATCCCACCGCCTCACGGCGTAAATCTGACGGGCAAACGGGTCGAGTCCGGTGCGGTCGCACACGCTAAAGAACAGTTCCATCTCGTCGCGGCTTGCGCCCGCGCAAAGGGTGCGGGACAGCAGGTCGCGCTTGTCGTCGTCGAGTCGTGCCAGAGCAGTCATGTCAATCTCCTCTCGTCTGCGCGGAACGCCGCGCCCGGTCGTCGGCAACGTGCCTTCGACGGGATAAGTATACGCCCCGGTATCAGCGTGTCAAGGGGGTGAATCAGGCGATTTTCACGGCCACGATCCCGGTCGCGTTCGCGCCGCTGCCATTGTTCGGCGTGGTCGCCTTCAGTACGTCATTCGTCAGCGACCCGGCGGCCTGCGCGTAGATCGTCGTCGTCGACGCCAGCGTGATGATCGCGTTGCAGCTCAACGCCGCCCAGTTGTTTGCGACGCTGGCGTGATACTGCTGCACGCTCGCGTAGTGCGTGAGGCCCGTGGAAATGCGAAGGTTGTAGTGGCCGGCCGTCGTGGTAGTTCGACCCATCGTCGCGCTCGCCATCACGAGCCACGTGCCGGCGTCAAGAGACACGGACGGCCCGTTGTACCAGGTGTTCGCGCTGGCCATCGAGACGTCGGACGCGAGGAACGCCGATGCGTTCGTCAAGGCTACGGGCGATGAACCTGCCGGCGCGGTCGCGATCCACTCCGAGCCGCTCCACGCGATGACGTCGTCCTTCGCCGCAGTTCCCTGCTGCAAGTCAGACAGCGCGTGCGTATGCCCTCGAGGNGACGCGCGAGTCANGGCGGCCGTCAAGGCNNTCACCTGCTGCCGCAGGTTGACGATCTTCATCTGTTCGCGCATCGCNGCATTCTACGCAAGGATCGTTGCATATTCAGGTGATTACGGAAACGAGCGTTTCGTCCCGGTCGCCGTACTCCTTCGCCGCCCAGATGCAGCCGACCTGCGAGTCGTCGACGTACACGACCCCGGTCATCGAGTCGCACGCGCCACGGACGAGCTTGTCAAGATCCGGCCTCGGCGGCGCGAGCGGAGCGCCGGCACGGATCGCGCCTTTCGCCGTGAAGTGCGAGCGGGGACGCACGAACCTGAACGTCAGCTCGAGGGCGACCACGCCGGCATGGGGCGGCTTTGTCCACGCCTCGCTCGCCGCCAGCGCGAACACCGCGCGCCACGGCTTCAGGCGCTTGCTCGACTCGATCAGCACGGTGCGTCCGCTGCGTAGCCGCATCGGTCGGTGACTGCCTTGGGGCGCAGCCGCGCCCGGTACGACGAACTCAATCATCTCGCCTCCGATGGTTCGCCGCACGCAGCGCGGCGTTGTTGATGTCTCGCATCAGCTTCGCGATCTCCGACCGCAGGTACACGACCTCCTGCATCAGCTCGATTGTCAGCGGGTCGGCGGTCGCGCTGGCGCGCACCCGGTCGACGATGTCCTCCTCGTACTCCCCTCGCCCCGGTTTCATGTCAGCCGCTCCCTTCGTACAGGATGCGCTCGATGTGCGCCGGCATCATCGCTCGCAGCCGTCCGACCTCCCTCGACAGCACGGCGCACCGCTCGCTCTGCTGCTCGAGGAGCTTGGTCGTCCATGCGTTCAACGATTGCAGCCGCATGATCTCGCGAACGGCCTCGTCGGCTGCGTCGAGCTTCAGGCTCCGCAGGCGGGTTACGAGGTTCTCGTCGCTGTGTTCGTCGCCTGGGTCGGTCATATCTCGCGCACCTCGGTTTCCTGGATCTTGGACTGAAGGCGCGCGTTACGCTCGGTCAGCTCGCGGACGCGCGCACGGAGTGACTCTACCTGTCCGTCCATGTTGGCCGTCTCGCATTCTGCCTCGACGAGCCGGCGCACCTCGGCGCGGAGCGCGACGATCTCGTCTGCCGCTTCCTGAAGTACCTCTGGAGCCACGGAGTGACTTCGCCGGCGTGTTTCGGCAAGTCGTCGCAGTCTGTCAACGAGGTCGCTCATCCCCATCCTTCCTGCGGCGCATCGGCCGCAGTTGCGAGAGTGCGCGATGCAGTTCGGCGTTGCATCGGTCGCATGCCTCTGGCTTGCCGTGCGAATGCCGTGGCATGACGTCCATGTCCGACTCAACCCATCGGTTGTCGCGCCAAATCACGACGGTAATTTCGCTCACTTGCC
>JGI25921J50272_10000408_pt1 | contig 13998 bp, 10 predicted proteins | sample LauGreSu1BDMLBSD_2_FD_50272 | JGI IMG/M metagenome (IMG submission 50272) | reverse complement strand
GCGTCTGCGTCTGCGTCTGCGTCTGCGTATGCGTCTCTAATATCATCGTTTTTCTTTGCATCGGTTTTGTAAAAAAAAGAGCATTTGTCTTGAATTCGTTTTAATGTTGCGAACATAGTTATGGATATGGTTATGGTTATAGATATGTATAGTATATGGTATTAAATATTATTTAAACTTGTTATTTTTTAAATATTATTCAATAATATTCACTTATATTCACTTATATTCACTTATATTATTGTATCATCTCAATAAATTGTTTCAGATTAAGAAACACTTTTTTCATGATAAGACCCATTATATTTTCCATATAAATAGGCAATGAATGACTTAATTCTAATTTAAAAATATAGTTAATATTTATTTTATGATACGACTCGAAATTCACCACCATAGATGATATCGTATTTACAACTTTGTCATAGTTTTTTAAATCTTCCGGATTCGGATAGTCGGCATCCACACAAGTATATGTCTTTTTATTTGGTTCACAGGTTTCCGTCACCTTTACATACATATATTTGGGCTTAATTCCTAAATCAGCAGCAAATGGTTTAAAAAGAAAAAGAACATTTACTTCGTTTATATTTTTATTTTTATCTCGATAAAATGGCGATGTCGATATGCTGTCATGTATTTCAATCTTTTCAAAATTGTCTTTGTTCAATGTAAACATTAAGTTATATATGTCTAAATTTATCATAGTATACAAGTTAACCTTGTTATTCTCTGCGTAAAATTGCAACAAGTAAATATTATTGTTTTTATCCCGTTTCAAGTGCATTTTCTCTTTAAAACAAATCGTCTTAAAATTATATTTTAAACTATCATTCATATTTTTAATTTGGTTAATTTGGTTAATTTGATTGATAAGTAGTCTATAGTTATTATTATTATCTATTTATGTATATTTTATGAATTATAATTATTCGTATATTTAATCTTATTTAGGTAGTATGTTAACACAATAACCTTTCAACATTTTTAATAAGATTCACTTTGTCCAATACTTCTTCTATATTTGCTTTATGCTTTGTCATGAAATATTGCGGATTTTTTAAAACCCTCCCTATCGTAATCATATCCATATTTATATTACCTGTTAGTTTTATAGAATAGTTAGGAAAATACTCTTCTATTTTTTTACACCCCCAATAAAGGGGTATCGTGTCATAAAGAAGCGGATTAACTATCTTTTCACTAAAATAGTGGTCGTGAGATGTATTTTCGATTGCAATCGTAAACATGTAATCGTCGCACATTTCAGTCATAGATTTGAAATCGCCATATATATTGTTACTTTCGGGGAATCGTTGCCTATACATTTTTGCCCCATTGCCCCATATATCGATAGGCAGTCGATGTTTGAGTATATAGCTTACAAGTGCATGACGATATTTGTGTCCTGGTGTATATGACTTATGCGAAACCATGATCGACATTACTTTTGTTTTTTTATTTGTAAACATACCAATATTTTTAGGTGTTTCATGAAACAGGAAACCATGGTGTCCTAAAAACGGAGGCGATGGTAATGAACCGACACTGCCGATAAAATATTTTCCTATATTATTCGCGGCATATTCAATGAAATTATTATAATAAAGACGTAAAAAAGAATTATCAGGCGGTTCATGTGCAAATCCGAAAACGCATTCTTTTTCAACTTGAATGTTGGATGGTGTTGGGCAGTTTAATAAAAATGCATGTGTGTATGTTTCGGTAGTTGTTAAATATATTTTTTTCGTTTTCCCATAATAGTCTAGTTTTTGATAAAGGCACATTCGTTCATAGTTCTGTTTGCACGTTTCTGATGTGCAAAAGTCGCTGAAAAATCGTATTCTTATATAGTTTTTTTTAAAATCGGATATAATATTTTTAAAATATTCGCTTTTATAGCATGTTTTATAATGGTTGATTTGGTATGGTGTTTTGTGCATTAATGTGACTTGATTTATATTATACAATACTGCTTCATATATACTTAACTGCAGCCATAGCTGGTTCATACAGAATAGTGTTATTTTGTCCGGGTCTATATCTTCCACGTGTTCTTGTTCTTGTTTTTGTTCTTGTTCTTGTTCTTGTTCTTGTTCTTGTATATATCGCAGCACATCTCTTTTAAAAACAACACTACTATTTATAAATGGGTTCACTTTAAAAAGATTATAATTGTATAGTCCGTTTATTGGTATTTCGGATATTTCGGATATTTCTGATATTTCGGGTTCTAGACCAGCACTTGTATCATATCTGCTTTTTGTTCCAATTACGTCTATTCTTGGAAACTCTTTTAGTTTTGTGGCTTGAAGTTCTAGTTTATTTGGCGCCCATATATCGTTTACATCTAATATTCCAATATAGTTATAAATTGCGTCGTTATTTACTACATGTAAAAACGTTTGAATATATGTTTTAAACTCTTCTCCGTATGTTTTTACTTCAATTCGTTTGTCTTCAAATGATGGCATAGATGTGGATGCGGGTGTGGGTGTTTGTGTATTATAACATACAACCTTCAACTCCCAATCCTGGTATGTTTGATTTACCACAGATTGAACACTCGTTAATAATGATTCTAATTGTGTCGTTGTGGTAATTACGTTACGTATAAGACATACAATAGATATCATTTGTGGATGTGTTTTGTGTTGTGTTGTGTTGTGTTGTGTTTGTATAAAAATATATATAATAAAAATATATTTTGATATCTTTATTATATTTTGTAGTGTTTATTTTTTATTTGTATTGCTTAGAATTAAATATCCAAACTGATCGTATTCTTTTCAGATTTAGGTTTGCGTTTGGTTCTGCTTGGCATGTTATCATTTTGCAAGTCTTTCAACTCAGAAATACTAATCGTGCTCCCTTTTTCTTCAGCATTGTTTGCGCTGCTGCCACCACCGCCACCAAACAACGACGCCATGTCATTGCCACCGCTGCTGTTGCCATTGCCGTTGCCGTTGCCATTGCCACTTCCGCTAGGAATGTTTATACTTTTCGTTTTAAGACCAGAAAGAATATTACTAATATCGCTTGGTCCTCTCATTTCAGGGCGCGGGTTTTGCGGATTAGGAGGTGGTGCTCCGCGCATTGACTTGTTTGCAAATGCATTTACAAAATTGTCTGTCAGGTTCACACCTTCATTCATACCTCCTCTACCAAAGTTCAGGTCAGGGCGATTCGAAATATCGCCTTCTCTTCGTGGAGGTGGAACCGAGTTAGGTCCTTTTGTAGCAACAGGTGCGGGTGGTGGACGCTGGTTATTAAAGTTACTCGACATCGGTGGGGGTGCTGCCATGCCGCCTCCTCCTCCCCCCATACCTCCCATCATATCACCCATAAAGTTCCCAAAATTCGGCGATGATTGTGACATTGTGTTCACTGCTGCTTGTGTGAATTGTTTCATAAGTTCGGGATTTTGGCGCATAATATCGTCCATACCCGGCATGGCGGATTTAAACATCGTATTTGTCATATGAAGCATAATCGCGCTTCCACCCAACTGGAAAAGCAGTTTCAATTCAGGCGCCATCTTTGCTTTCGACTTATATTTCTCATGTAACTCTCCAAAAATCTCCTCATAGTCGTCAACATTTTCGTTGATCTGCTCTGACCATCCGTCCAACTTCAAATCAAATGGGTCAAACTTATTATTCAAAAATTCTAGACCTGTGATTGCAGTCATAAGCAACTTCTGTTGAAATTTGATACTATTCTTCTTCTCACGTTCTTCAACATGTGTCTCGTATTCGCCCTTCATTTCAAAGAGAGAAGACTCCATGCTGTATTTCTTACTAAGACGAATACCCTTCGTTTCCAGTTCTTCCAATTTTTGTAAAATTTTAAACTTTTCGCGCAACAATTCTTCTTTCGTCATTTGCGGCGTTGCGTCCACATTTGCATCAGGGTTTAATGGAATATTACTAAACTTACCAAACCCATCCCATGTTTTATTATCATTGTCTGTATTTGCAGTAGATGCACCAACATTACTACCGCTGATGTTATTATACCTCGGCTCAGAATATCCGCCATCACTGGCATCATCGTCGTTATAATTACTTAGTTTTATACCACCACCAATGCTGCTACTGCTTGCTCCAGCAGAACCAAAAAAATCAGACTTGAAATTCTTTGAGATTTTTTTAACACCCCCACTACCACCACCGCCGCCCCCGATAGAATTCGACAAGTCATTCAATTCGTCTTCCAGCTCATTCAGGTCATCCAAATCAATATTGTCGCCACCGCCGCCACTTTTATTACCGGTTTTTAGTTTATCATTCATAAGCAACTCAAGGCCTCCACCGAAGTTGACAGATTTGGCACCACCTCCGCCGCCATGACTATTTTTATTACTAAAGCTATTATCTAAATCAGATAAATTTCCAAGGTCAATCACTTCTTCCATAGTGTTATATTATCAATAATAATAATCTATAATTTTAATTTTAAGTTTGTGCGCATTATAAATATATATTTGTGAAACTATATATGAAATCAAATAATAAACAAAATTAGTTAACAAAATTGTTAAATAGTCACACTACCTTTATCATATTTTTGATAGTAAGATAATATATTCCTTGTAAAAAGCAATCTGCGAGATCGTCTTTTTTTTTATTTTTGTTCAGATACCCTTTATAATCCTCGAATTCTTCTTTTGTTTCTAAAAGTTCGGCAGTTATTTCGACACTTTCTGCTTTCCGTTCAGTATATGTTGTTTTCTTTTTTGTCATAAACATTTTTAGTTTATTTGATGCCGAGATAAATTCAATATGAGGTGTATGTTTCATTATAAAATACTGCGCAATCATTCCTTGCAATGTTTTCATCCGACTTGCAATTGTGCTGATTTGATTTTCAATAATTGCGGCGTCGATGTCTATTTTAGTGTCAGACATCTCTAGCCCTCCCATTCCTAAAACATTGTCAAGCTCTTGCATCATATTTTTGCCGATAGTTATTAAATCAACATCCATTGCTTTGACATTTTCAATATGTTGTAGGTAGTTGTTGTGTAACTCTTGTTTTATCACATTGATTAGGTCATCTTTTGTATTTGAGTTTGGTTTTGTTTTTATCAATTTTATATTTACTATTTGATTTATGTGTTTCTCTCCTTTCTCATCGAGAACAAGAGATGGAAGGTTACTACAGCTAAAGTTATACTTCACAATTAGTTCTTTGATGTCTACTAATTTCATTTTTCTTATTTTTTTAATATTTAATTCTGGTGTCGGAATCTTATACTTTGATAATTTTGCATGTTTGTTACAAAAATATTCTGTTTCATATTCGGGGTCGTCATTTTCATTTATTTTGTCTTTCTCTCCTTTCTCTCCTTTCTCTCCTTTCTCTCCTGTTTCACATATGTCTTGTTTGTTGTCCTCCTCTTGATCATCCTCGACGCCATCGTCATCGTCATCGTCACTGGTTATATGAAACGTCTTGCAATATTTAGCATATTGGGTGCATCCTAAAGTGTTACACTTTCTTACTATTGGAGTGCAAAGATTGATAACATCCCATTTTAATATTTTTACACTATGTGTAGTTTCGCAAAGTTGAAAAATACAATATGCTAAATTTTTCATCCCGACATCGAAGCTTATAATGTTTTTTGTATTTTTCATTCTTAGAGTTTATATGGTATATAAAATACATAGTATGTTTTTATTATGTATTTTTGGTCGAATATATTTTACGAAGACATCATTATCTCGACTTTACAAATGAAGACTTGGGAACACGTCTAGTTCCGTGGCCATGACGTTTTACAGAACCTAGTGCCATCTTATACGCTCGACTTGTTTTATGATTGCATCCTTTGTCAAGAATACTAAAATCAACTGCAGCACTTTTCCCACCTGTGATTGCACTTGCAAGACGCGCTCGTCCCCAAGAATGTGCAGTCTGGTTAGGTCTACTGCCGGATGAAAAATACGCACCTTGGCCTTTCTTTTCGATTTGGCGAAGCGCAGAAACACTGCATCCTGTTTTTTTGGCAAGTTGGGATGAAGAAAAAATATCTTCTACTCCATATATTTTTCTGGCATGAAGAATATGTTTTGATACTTTTCCGGGATAAGATGCGACAGCTTTTCGCGTATAATACTTTTTCTCTTTATAAAGTTTACGAGACTTGTCGAGTTGTTTTTTTTCAAATAACTTATCACGTCTAGATAAAATACGGGGTAAATATTTTGATGCGTAGTATTTTAAAGTTTTACTTGTCATAGGTATTGATGATGATGATGTATATATAATACAGAATAATATATTATATAGAAATAATTACACCGACCAAAAAGAAAAATGAGACAAACTTTTTATAAAAAAATAAAAATTTTGTTATTCTTTTTCTCAATAATGTAAAAGCACCCCGAAGGGCATTATACTATTTCAGAATTACATTTCTGTAATGGTTATTATATTTTATTATAATTTGTAAAGTAATTTCAAATATTTTAGAGAAGAAAACCAGACAGGAACATCTAACAAATTACTTGAAACATAGTTATAAAATATACAAATCATAACTACATTTTGTCTCATTTTTTTGGTAGGTGTAATATAAATGGATTATTAAAAATATTTCACTTATTTAACTATCTATATTTAGGAGAAAATGCCGGAGAACTAGCGAAACCTACATCATGCATGGGTTGCAAACTTCCATAAGCTTCATAATCTACTTCAGGAAATCCAGGTAAATAACGAACAGGAGGAATAGCAGAGAAAAAGGCGGGGCCTGCAGAAGAAGCTTGAACAAACATTGGTTGATGTGAGGGGTGTATGGCTTGTGGTGGTTGTGACATTAATGTTCCTTCTTCTGCTGCTCCTGCTGGTCCTGCTGGTAACTCACTTCTACGCACTCTTGGTTTAAACTCTTGAAAATATTGGACTTCTGTAGGTTTATTACTTTTTTTACTTATTTTAGGTCTTAAAGTTTTTACAGGTGCTAATCTTTGTGATGGTTGTGCTGATTGTCCTCTAGACATAACCATAGCCGTTGCTGTAGCAGCTTCTCCTTCTCCATCTCCATCTTCTGGAGTATTTTCTTCAGAACTCAAAGAAAAAAGCTTGCTTGCCGCATCAGTATTAGGAGAACCGGTTTTATAACTAAACGACGCTTGCAAACGTGTAGCTCTTTTTTTATCAGGATTTCCTATTTTAGGGGCTAGTTGCATTTTTGAGCCTAAACTTTTTAAATACTCATTAAATTCATCAATAATTGGTTTAGTGCCTACTTCATCTTTGTAATAAGAATCAGTTAACTCGTCTGCTCTTTTTACTATTCTTCTTATAGTGCAATCGTCTGCATTCCCAAATAAAAGACTTCTAGACTTGCGTAAGTCTATTTCAAAACCAAGAATTTGTTTTTTATCTGGTTTCGTGGGGTGTTTTTGTCGTATACCAATTATCATATGATAAGGAACTTTACCTATACCAACTTGCGTAAAAAATCTACGTGCATCTCCACACATTATACTAAATGAATTTTGTCCTGGTGTTTTTCGTTTAACAGATTTTACGCTAATATTATAATCAAGACCAGATATCTCTACTGGAATATCAAACTCAGCAGTAGGATTTTCTTTTTGAAACTTTTTTTGTCTTTCTTCTATATCAATATGTCCCATCCCTTGTCTTCGTAAAGACCTGGTTACTTTTGGTTCAACTTTGATTCCAGATGCTCCCTTTGCAGATGCCTTTGGTGCTTTTGGTACTCCTCCACTTTGATATCTTTTTTTAGTTTTACAATTTTTATTTTTTTTATTTTTATGTCTGGTTTTACGCAATAAAGCCTTACTAGTAGTTCTAGTCTTGTTATGGCTATGTTTTACTTTTCTACGCCTTGTTGCCATTAAATTTTTTATTTTATTTTAACTTTTATTTTACTTTTTAAAAATTACTATATATTACTATATATTACTACAACATAATATGTTATCTTATTCTTTGAAAATAAGATAACATAGCATTAAAACTCTACCACATCCTACTCCTAGTTCGAACGCGCTAAACCTTGTATCAACATTTGTGCCTGAGAAATGTGTGGCGCGCTCATCCGACTCTGCAGTTCGTTCCGTGAAAGATACATATTTTTCAGGTCGCTTGTTTCATATCCAAAAGGCTGGCTATTGTCTAAAGCTGATGCAAAAACAAACGGCACATTTGATTGCGAAATCGGATTTTGACTACCCACATAAACAGGTGGACATGACCCGCAGTTATTGCACGCAGATACAGAATTTGATTGCATTATCTTGAGTGCGTTGTTTTGCAAAAAAGTTCTATATTCCCAGTTTGATTTGATATCATTGTTTTCGCGGATTTTTTCATTTATAACTGCACCAGGTTGCCAGGTCGCAAAGTTCCTGCCGTCATCCATAATTGGTGGAAAATTGAAGTGGATATTATTTGAACCCGCATAGCAAGTTCCCCAAGACATATTTGTGTTTTTAGTTGTTGTATTTGTTTATATGTATATTGTTACTAAACTACTATATATACTTTATTGTATAATTTATTATAATATATATAATAAAATATTAATACTTTGCTAAATAATATTTGCCATTCCATCTATCCTTGAGTCAAATGTTTGATGAGTTCCTTTTTGTTAAGTTTATTGATAGCAGTCTCGTTATAATGCATTCCTTCGGCCGATAATTTGTTCTTCAAATGTTGCTTAAGTGTTTGGGCATTCATTGAGTTGTAGTCTGTGTGTTGTTGTTGTTGTTTATCGGCTTTAAAAATAGTTTTAATTTCGGTAGTATCGATAGTAGAAGTTTCTAAATGTTGTTGTTGTTGTTGTTGTTGTTCATGTTCATGTTCATGTTGATGAGATAAAGATGCATGATTAGGAAGTTCTTCTATCTTTACTTCCGTATTATTTCCGATTTCTTCATCGTCATTGTCATTGTCATTGTCATTGTCATTGTCATTGTCATTGTCATTGTCATTGTCATCATCACTCATATCCTCGTCGTCATCGTCATTGTCGTCATCGTCACTTATATCATTCGTATCATGCTGATGATTCAAATCTTTGGAACCATGTGCGCTTCCTCCTACAGGATATAATGGTTCTGTCAATTCAATGACTTTAATGTCATCGCCGGTTAAGTGTTCGATATTATGCGCATGTGTGTCTAAAGCTCCTCCGTTGTTAAATATTATTTTTTTTGTAGTATTCTCGTAGTTCTCTTCGTTCTCATTCTCAGACGAAGATGACGATTCCGAATCGGTGTCATCCTCTTCAGAGTCAGACGATGAATCTGAATCATCGTCGTCGTCCTCGTCTTCCTCGTCGTCATCAGAAACATCAATCAAGTCATTTGGATGACGTGTTTGATTACCCGGAACACCCGCGCCCGCACCCACTCCACCCTGTTGCATCTGCATTTGCATTTCCATTTGCATATGTTTTATAACTTCATCATCACTTACCATATTTCGCGGATGTCCACCACTTCTCATACTCATTACTAAAGACTGCAACACTTTTGCCTGTTCTCTTTGTGAAACCTCTAAAACACGCAGCTTAAACCTAAAAAAAATAAACATTGCCGAACATATGATTAAAGTAATAAGAATATTGAAAATAGTTTGTGAATGGAATAGCGACATCTTTTATTTTTATACATAAATAAAAATAAAATATTTAACGCTTTCTTAATTACATCGACATCAATAGTTGTTTTGTATTTTCTATAATTGTTTTGGGATACTCTAAATCATATAATACTTTGATGCCTCCTTTAATTTTAGATATACCCCTTTCCAATTTGTATAAATACTTCACGTTGTAATCTTCTTCGACATCTACTTTCATTTTATAATTTTTAATATTCTTGTTTGTTTTCAGGTTGTCGCATAGTGAAATATAGTGTGTTGTAAGCATAAGGTCGACATTCTTCATGATAGACAAGTAGCCAATATATCCGTATGCACTCGCAACTGCTTCATAAGGATTTGTTCCTGAATACAATTCATCAAAAATACAAAAGTGGCGTTTATCGCTTTCTTTTTCTAAACTATCTAAAATCTCTTTACAACGCCTTGACTCGGCCTGGAATAAACTATCGCGTCCAGATGTATCAGGGATATTCAAATAGCTATGCAGATAATCGTAAGGGTTAATATTTGCACTATCATAAAATCCGTATCCTATTTGTTGCGACAAAATAATATTCATAAGTGTTGATTTGATAATCGTAGTTTTGCCTGCAGCATTGGGTCCTGTAATTATGATTTTTTTGTTTATGACAACATCGTTTTTAGTTGGTGTTTCGTGGTGAGGATAGTATAACTGCTTAAATGATGTGTGTTTTTTATTTGAATGTTTGCTGCTTGTACTGCTTTTTGCAGATTTACTAGATGTTTTGGATATGGATGACATGGATGATACATTCTTTTTAGATTTCTTCTTTCTCTCTCCTTTCTCTCCTTTCTCTCCTTCGGGCAACTCCTCATCCTCTTCCTCATTATCGCTAATAAACACACAAGGATTGATTCGAGAACTATCAATCATCTGCTTTATATGGTCAATATTTTCATAAAACCCGTTGAAACCAAAACTATAGTCTACGCATGATTTTATATCATGATCAACAAATATTTCATAGTTTAGTTTCATAAGTTTTCCGATTTCGGTAAATTTCTTAAAGTTCACTGCAAATGGTTTGATTTTACTAAACACATCGCATAGTTTCTCCAAGTGTTGCACTTTCGCTTTCAAATCATTCGTAAAATTGCGATACGTTATAAGATTATGCGACATTTGAATAACGTGTTTCATATTTCGAATCGTGTATCGAAAGTAGTCGTTCAAAATAAATATATTTTTGTGAATAAGAATCATATTTTTGTAAAACCGGTGACATGACATGACATTTTGGTAAACTTGAATAAAGTAGAAGAAAACCGACATGAGAACATATATGCGTTTATCCCATGACATACTTGAAAAATCGAGAAGCGAAAACACTTTCCCTATCGGGTGACTAGAAAGGATTGTTTTCAAGGATGCGATATAGGTTGACAATGAGACTTGCGATTTTTGAATCTTTAACAGAAAAAACGGAATAAACAATAAAATCAGGGGCGAAAGAAGCGAAATAACCGGCGATGTCAGATTATAAATGCTCATCAGTTGCATGGCCACTGGCGACTTGTTTAAACTATCCAACATAGGAAAGTCAATATAACTGAAACGCTGTTTGAAATTCTTGTCTCCCGCAATATCGATCCATAGTTTATCAATTGTGGCGTAAACCTCGTGCGGAAAAATAATTACTCCGGTGCTAGCGCTGGCGCTGGCATCCTCATCGCCGGTCTTGTATGGTTTATATGTATAGTTAGTTTTGTCGTCTAAAATCATTCGCAAAGGTTCGCTCAGCTTGCATCCATATTGGTTGACATAAGATTGATAAAATGTTTGCGACTCTTTTAAAAAGTCGACATTTGTAGTATAGTAGTGACTCCATAGTGCGACATATCGTTTACTAAAAATAGATTCAGGTTTAAAAATCGTTTCATACATGGGGACACTATTGTCATTTTTTGCTTCAAGTAGTTCTAAATCATTTAAAATATTGGAGTTTATTTTGCGTTTATCTTTATCTTCTAAATAACAAATGGGGAGTTGAAAAGATGTTTTATGGGAAGGTATATTTTTCTTAGTATGAGTTGATTTATATCCTTTCGCTGTCTCTGTTTCTGTCTGTCCGTCTGGTTCTTGATCTGTAGTATTGCACGGGAAAGATTTCAAATATTTGCTAACCTCATTGGTCAAGTTCATCGTAAAAGAGTTTGCAGAAGATTCTCCACTTGAACTTGGGTCTTTTTTAAGTTGTTCTTGTTTTATTTTATCATTTATTTCCTCTAGTTTTTTCAATTGTGATTCTTTCATATCTGTTAAAATTTTATTAATGTCAAACATGTTATTGGATTCTATTGGATTCTATTATTTCGCTTTATATCTAAAAATATTAATAATAAAATAAATATACGAATTTATTTTATTATTTAATCCGGGGTATAACGTGATGCATGTTGCATGTTGCACGTCTAATCAATCGCAATATTTGAAGGCAACTCGTCAACGATGGTCTGATAGTGTCGCTCAATCTCTTTCATCGTTTTCATATCCCAACGAGTCACAAAGTTAATCGCGGTTCCTTTACGCCCCCATCGTCCTGAACGTCCAATACGATGCAAGTATTTAAATATACATTTCGGCAAGTCAAAGTTTAACACTGTTCTAACTTGCTGCACGTCGATACCACGCGAAGTAACATCCGAAGAAATAAGAACACGATGTTTACCTGCCTTAAACTCGCTATACGCCTCATCACGCTTCGACTTTTCCATACTACTATGAATACAGCATACAGGAAACCCGTCGTTTTGCATCGCCTCCGTCAAATCCATGACACGTTTAATGCTATTACAATAAATAATACACTGCGACATTGAAATAATATTGAAAATATCCTTAAGTGTTGCATATTTTTGTGAGTCGTCGTTAAGGGCGACATAGTATTGTTTGATACCTTCAAGTGTAAGCAACTCCGATTTCACCAAAATGCGCACAGGGTTGCGCATAAATTTATCCGTAAGTGCTTGTAACTCCGGTGGCAATGTTGCGCTAAACAATCCCACTTGCACGTCGTTATTCAAATACTGAAAAATATTATACACTTGTTCCTTAAATCCAATTGATAACATTTCATCTGCTTCATCCAATACAAGAATAGATATATCTTTTGCAACTATATTACCGCGTCGCATCATATCATAGACGCGTCCAGGGCAACCGACGATAATATGCGGCGTGTTGTTTTTCAATTCAAACGCGTCGTCGTCAGTCGAAGTCCCACCAATAAGCAGATGATACTTGATGCTTTTATTTACCGACCCAATACTTGAAATAACTTCATGGATTTGCTTTGCAAGTTCGCGAGTAGGTGCCATGATAAGACCCTGGGTTTTATTGAGTTCAGGATTTATATTTTGCAAAACACCAATCGTAAAAACGCCCGTTTTCCCAGTTCCTGATTGAGCTTGTGCAATAATGTCCTTTCTATCGAACATAGTCAAAAGCGCCTTGCGCTGAATCAAACTTGGAGAGTCAAATCCATAGGAGTAAACCCCGCGCATGATGTCTTCCTTGAGAATACCCTCGAGGTCTTCCCACTTATCGAATTCTTTGGGGGGTGTGGATGTATCCTGATCGGTAGTAGGATGTGTTTCAACTACGGAATTTTGTATATCATCGACAGGTGCAGGTGCAGATGAAGGCTCCACTGCATGTTCGGGTTTCTCAGATGCAAGAAAAGGTTGAGGGGGCACTCCCGTGTTATTATAATTTCTATTAATATTTAATCCGCCACCATTTCTATCATTTTGGTAATTAAAATTAACCTTGTTACCACGATTCATGCGACCATTCGACCTGCCTTCAAACCTTGATTCATTTGGTAAAGATGGCTCGTTCCTATAACGGCTATTATTATAACCTGTATAATTGGAACGATATGCATTGCTGTCTGCACCGCCGCCACCGCCACCGCCATTTACATCAGCACCATTTGGTGCATTAAATTTACCACTCTGGTTCGGGTTTGGACCCTGGTTACCAGTACTATATCTATAATTTTTATTACTGCGTTGAGGATACTTTTCTGACATCGTGTGCTATAATGTATTATAATATATATTTTTATACATTTAAGTATTTATAGTTTAAAATATTTATATTAAATAACATATAATTACTGAACCATATAAATAATAATTATATCAAAATCGATATAAATATGTTATAGTATATATGTATAGGAGTATATAACATACGTAGTAAAAAATGATACAATATGATATGAATGACTATGAAGAAATAACAAATGCCGGGTTCATATGCAACTTAACGCAAGAAACATTAGACATCATTTCAAAATTATCAGAGCAGGTTGGTGC
>JGI25921J50272_10000396_pt1 | contig 14384 bp, 6 predicted proteins | sample LauGreSu1BDMLBSD_2_FD_50272 | JGI IMG/M metagenome (IMG submission 50272) | reverse complement strand
AGAAACCTGAAGGCTTTGATGATAGACAGCCTTCAGCTAATCCAAAGACATGAGAAAAACAGGTTGTTGCGAACATTTGGCAACCAGGATGCGATGGCCATCAACCTGGTCATCAAAAAATCATTCATGGGAAAGACGAGTGGCAACCTGATGCTTTCAGGGGGTATAGACCAACGTGGTGAGGTGGATGCAGAACTGATCAGGCTTGCTAAAAAAACAAAACAATTGTGCTTTGTCAATACCAACAATACAGGCGCCTATGGCGTAACTGAACGGGGAAATGAAATGCAGGGAAACGATCGGGGTGTTTATCGGGTATGGCCTTTTGACCCATTGTATGCAGGCTCTGGTCCCAATCTGCCCCCAGCGTATGTCAACATCAACAATGACAAAAGCCTTGCTTTCATTTCCTCTTTGGTATTGTCTGCCTTTACCAAGATCAGTTTGACCGCTACTTGCTTGCAAAATGAGAACAGGTTTCTAGGGTATAATACCTCTTCCTATAACCTCATTGGAGATGAAAAATTCAAACTGAGTTCAAGCACCCATCATTTGCAGCATGAAACAAATGGAAGATTGCACATGAAGCTGGAAACAGACAAGGGGGGTAACAGGCTTTCTAATTTTCGTTTATCTCTAAACAAGGGAGAAATGCAGTCGATACATGATGCAAACCGAAAAGGGAATATAACCACGGTTAGCGATGCCAATGATCGGCTCTATCAATTCAACATGTTCGCTGCGCACCATGCCTCCTGGAAACTGAGCCCCAATTCCTTGTTGCAGGTAGATACCCGTTTTGCATTAGACCGAAACAAGAACCATCTCCAAGCCTCATTTTTGTCGGACAGCCTGCTTCAATTTTTCATTGATCAGCCTTTTGCTCACCATGGAAAAATGGCGGGCACTGATCTTGCCCTCCTCAAGCAATGGGGGCAGCAAAATGTGAGGGCTGGTGTCAATGCTTCCATCGAATCAATTGCTTCTTCGGTTGGACCCAATACCCTGTTATTGCAATTGATAAAATATTATCCTTATTTGTCAGTCGTTCAGCGGCATTCAAAAAAAATATCTTCCACATTCAATGCGGCAGCAGGAACCGCCATGGTCAAAAGCACTGCCAACAAAAGGAATGCATTCATCTTTCACCTGGAGGAAAAATGGGTATGGCAGCAAAAACCTACCATCCAATACCGGCTGGGCTTGGCACTGGCTAAACAACCTGCCGCAAACCGTGATTGGCACGCAGGCCCTGTTTTGCATGAAACTACCATGAGGAGTGGCATACCCTACATCGCCATTCCTTTTTCGGTGGGCATGGAGCTAGGGGTAACAAAAATGGATTTGTACAAGGGCTTTGTATTGTCATGCACTGCGAACGCAAACATCCTGCGCAACGATTATGGAATGGCAACCGTTGTCGGAAATGTAGTTGATTCCCTGACTTGGTTCATCATGCCTGTGCAGCGCAACCTCATGCTCAATGCACATCTTGAGCAATTCATTTATCCCTTGAAGCTGAAGTATATCCTGCAGGTCAATTGGTTGTTNACTCAGAGGCCGCAACAGTTGAATGGGATTGTTTTTGGTTCTACCATGAACAGCCTTGGCGTTGAACAAAGGATGGTGAGCAACTGGAAAGGAAGGTTCAATGCCGAACTGCATTATGGTCTGCAAGAGAACCGCTTTGGCAGTTCGGTTGGTCAGCCTTCAACGATGAAGAAGATTGATTACGGAATTTCGACAACCCTGCGGTTCAGTGCTCATTTGTTTGCCCATGTTCAGTACCGGGTGCAGCGTTTTGAACAGGGTCAATCTTTTGACATGCTGGATGGCTTGATCAAAGCAGTGCTGAGCCCACGCTGGAGATGCTCCCTTGCCTTGAACAACCTGATGAACCATCGCTATTTTGAACTGCTCAATGCTTCTGCATATGGCCATGATCGTTTCACCCAGCAGCTCAACGGAAGACAGGTATTGCTCGGCCTCAATTGGGGATTTTGATCAGTTGACAGGAATGATCTGCTGTTCACTTTCATTGCCAGTACGGTCAACAGCGGTAACCATGATGTTTTTCAGGGTGGATGTTTTTCCTGAAAGGTCTGCAGAGAGCAGCTGAAGGGATGCATTCAGTTGTTCCCTGCCAATGATGGTGTACTCCCATTTGTTGTCGTATTGCGCATAGAGGATCCAACTGGCGGCATCCTTGTCTTTTGAAGACCATTGCACGTTGAGTTTATCCTTGCCCTTGTTCGTGATAACCTGTGGTGAGGCTGGAGCAATGGCATCAAGCCAGGGGCTTGCCGGAACCAGTGCAGGAACGCTGTAAGGGCCTGCTCTCAGCTCTTTGGTGAGGGTTGGGTTTTTGGTCAGGGATGAAACACTCCAATGCACGGAGCCCATGCTCTTGGGAAGCATGCTGCGGGTGAGGTTGATCTCATCCAGTACTTCTTTGTTGTTGGTGACTCCGTTCTTGTTGGTGCCAATGCTGATGCCGGGCCAGAGGTGGCGCTGTAAGGTGTTTTCACTCTGCCACCAGCCCAGCAAATCTGGGAATGCCTGACCTTGTTTGTTGATGGGCCAGTAGAGCTGGGGGGTGAAATAATCAATCCAACCCTTGTTCAGCCAAAGTTTGGCGTCTGCATAGAGCTTTTCGTATTGGTCAAATCCAGTTACCGTAGATGGATAGCCGGGGCGCCAGATACCGAAGGGGCTCAGGCCAAACTTGACATGTTTTTTCTCTTGTTTGATCTCAGCGTATAGTCTCTCGATCAGTTTATTGACGCCATCCCTTCTCCAATCTCCCCTGGAAAGCTTGCCTCCGCTGTTGACATAGGCAGTCCAGCTCTTGTCGTCTGGAAAGTCCTTGTCGCCATTGTAGGAAGGGTATGGATAGAAATAATCGTCAAAATGAATGCCGTCTACATCGTAGCGTTTAACAATGTCCATCACTACCCTGGAAGTATGGTCCTGTGTGGCTTTCATTGCGGGGTCCATCCACCAGAAACCTTCTTTCAACAGGTAAACCCGTTCTGGATTGGTCCGAACCACTGATCTGCTGCTGATGTCCTTGCCTGTGGTATGGTGTGCGCGGTAGGGGTTCAGCCAAGCATGCAGCTCCATGCCCCGTTTGTGGGCCTCTTCAATCCAGAAGGTCAGGGGATCGTAAAAGGGCATTGGGGCCCTGTCTTGTTGNCCGGTCAGGAAATAGGACCAGGGCTCAATATCGCTTTTGTAAAGGGCATCCGCTTGCGGACGCACTTGAAAGATGACTGCATTGAACTTGTTTTCCTGAAGATAGTTCAGGATGCTAAGGGCCTCTGCTTTTTGCTCTTCGGTAGAAAGGCCTGGTTTGCTGGGCCAGTTGATGTTGGCTACGGTGGCAATCCAAGCAGCCCTGAATTCGCGCAATGGCGATACGATGGGTTTATAGGCTATTTTTTGTGGGGATGGAGTTGTTTGCTTGCTGGCAGCGACACTGGGTTTGGGTTTGGCCACTTCTTCGTTCGGGGCATTGACAGGCGCTTTTGGTTTAATCGCAGGAGCCTGTGTAACTTCCTCAACAGTTGTTGTCCTGTAGGGGAAGAGTTTATCATTGATTTTATTGAAGAAAGCGCAGCTGTTCAGGAGAAAGGATGCAAGCAAAAGGGTAAAAACGGATGAAGCTTGACGCATGGATTTGGTTTTGCTGCAAATTACGGCAGGAATGGCAAAAAGCATCTTTGTTGGTGTTTGATTTAACAGATGTATACAATGACTCAAATTTGTTGCAGCATCAATCGATTTAAGGATAGAATACCAACCGGTTTCAAATCGAAGGATTGGTGTTATCGTAAACAAATTTTCTCCAGTTTTAACCTGATTTTAACAGCTCGATGGTATTCTTGAATAATAAATATTAAATTCAAGGAGTCAAGTTTCAATCTTAAAACTACTGTATGAGAAAATCGAAATTTCTTGCTTTTAGCTTAATGGCGGTTGCCGTTTTGCTATTGTCTATTTCTGCTTCAGCCCAGAAAAAAGTTGCTGGAGTNGTGCTCGATGCAACATCAGGCACACCGTTGAATGGTGCAACCATTTCTATTAAAAATGGTAGTGCAACAGCTCTTTCACGCAATGATGGTAAGTTTGACATCAACGTACCTGCGGGGAAAGCGGTGTTGACGGTTTCTTTTGTTGGTTATCAATCGCAGGACATAGCGCTTGGTGCCAGCGAATCCAACATCACCATCAACCTGGCCCGAACTGGTGACATGGGCGAGGTGGTTGTGATAGGATATGGTACCAAGAAGAAAGTGGATTTGACAGGGGCCATTTCCACGGTTACTGCAAAAGATATCGAATCACGTCCTGTAGCCAATGCACAGCAGGCTTTACAGGGATTGGTACCCAACCTTAACATTTCGGTTTCAAACGCTGGTGGAGAGCCCGGTGGTGGAATGAACATGAGCATTCGTGGTTTAAGTTCTTTCTCCGGAAGCACTGCTCCGTTTGTTCTTGTTGATAATATCCCTATGGATATCAACAGCATCAATCCGGCTGATATCGAAACCATAACTGTGTTGAAGGATGCCGCATCTTCTGCTATCTATGGAGCACGCGCTGCTTACGGTGTAATTTTGATCACAACCAAATCGGGTAAAAGTGGCAAAGAAAAGATGAACGTTTCTTTGCAGACAAATGTGGCACTTTCAAGACCGGTTCAGTATCCAAGGTTGGTTGATCCCATGACTTTTGCTTTGGTGTCGAATGACGCTGCCAGAAACATCGGCAATGCGCCCTGGTATAACCAAGATGCTTTGGATCGATTGGCGAAAAATATTGCTAAACCTGGCAGTGCCCCCGAAATGTTTGGAACTGCCGATGGACAGAATTGGAATATTGGTTCTATGGGACTGGGTGCTGCAGCAGTAACGGATTGGTATGATGTGCTTTTCAACGACTTTTCTTCACGCCAGAAATACAACCTCAGCGTTTCCGGGGCAAGTGAAAAAATCGATTATTATTTATCGGGTGGATGGTATAAAGAGAATGGATTGCTTCGCTACGGCAACGAAAGCTTCAACCGTTATAATTTTGATGGAAAGGTCAATGCTCAAGCAACCAAATGGGCGAAGGTGGGCGTTCTTTTCAAATACAATTCTGGCCTGCAGGAATTTCCATGGCAGCAGGATCTGGGAAGGGGCAGGATTTATGACATGATGTCGAAACTCAAACCTACCATGCCCGCAAAATATCCCGGAACAGATATTTGGACGTTGGAGAGCAGGATTCTGGAATGGGGAGCACAGCGGGACAATACATTGAATACGCAGATGATCCTTGCGCCAAGAGTTACGCTGGAGCCAATCAAGGGCTGGGTCACCAATGTTGAATTCAACTATACCAATAGCAACAACCGCAGGGAGTACATCTCCAAGCGATATCCTTGGGTGAGGCCTAACGGAGAATCGGTTATGAGTGCACAAGTGGGTACTTCTTATCGTCCGAGGTTGAGTACAGACAATTATATGTCGCCAAACATCTATTCAACCTATGCAAAAAGCTTCGGTAAGCATAACCTTTCGGTTATGGTGGGCTATCAACAGGAAAAGTTCAAGTATTTCTCCCTTAATGCAGATGCTTTGTATCTCTTGACTGACGATGTACCTTCTGTTAATACTGCAGTAGGTACCAAGACAGTTGATGATGCACAAGGCCATTGGGCTACCCAAAGCGGATTCGGGAGATTGTTATACGACTTTAGCGACAAATATCTGCTGGAAGCCAACTTCCGTGCCGATGCTTCATCCAGGTTTGAGCCCGGTAAACAATGGGGGTATTTCCCTTCTGTCTCAGCGGGCTGGGTGGCATCCAAGGAGAAATTCTATCCATTGAAAAACGTGGTCAATTACATGAAAATCAGGGGCTCATTGGGCGAATTGGGCAACCAGAGCGTTTCCAATTACCTGTATATCCCCACCATGGGAATCAACCAAACATCCTATCTCTTTAGCGGACAACGTTTATGGTCTGTAGGTGCACCAAATATCTCGAGTGTTAATCTAAGTTGGGAAAAAGTAAGAACACTTGATTTTGGTGCAGATCTTGCTTTTTTCAAGAGAAGATTGTCTGTAACCTATGACTGGTATCAATCCTTCACTACTGACCTTGTAGGTCCGGGCGCTGCTGTACCTGCATTGCTGGGTACGGCTGTACCCAGAGAGAACTCCGGTGAGATCAGGACAAGGGGTTTTGATCTGGAATTGAAGTGGAAGGATCGAATTGGCGAAGTCTATTTTGAGATCGGCGGTAACCTTGCCAACAACATAAGCCAGGTCATGTCCTATAATAACCCCACACAAATCCTGAGCACTTTTAGAAACGGTCAGGTACTGGGTGAATTATGGGGCTATAAAACCGATGGACTTTTCCAAACGGCTGAAGAGATCACCAAATGGCCCAATCAATCATTTTTATGGTCTGGAAGATGGAATACAGGTGACCTGAAATACCTGGATCTTGATAAAAATGGAGTTATCAATAATGGAAAAAATACAGTGGCTGATCCAGGAGATATGCGCATTGTGGGCAATGAAAGACCCCAGTATCTTTATGGATTTAACGGTAATGTATCATGGAAGGGACTGGAGTTGTCCTTTTTCTTCCAGGGTGTAGGTAAGCAAGATCTCTTCATTACTGAGATCGTGAATGGAAACGTATTCAGGGGACCTGCCAATGGACCATTGCACATGATGGTTTATACCCAGCATCTTGATTACTGGAGAGATGCATCAAGCCCGTTGGGTGCAAATCCCAATGCATATTATGCGAAACCTTATTCTGTTTTTGACGGGGACAACAGTAAGAATTACGGAAGACCGGTTGATCGGTATTTGCCAAGCGGAGCCTACTGCAGACTTAAAAATCTGCGGTTGGGATATACCATTCCTCAAAAAATAATCAACAAGGTGCAGATCAAGGGGGCTAATATCTATTTTTCTGGCGAAAACCTTTTCATTATCAACAAATTCAAATTGCTTGATCCTGAACAGACAGCAGGTAGCGCAGGTGACGGAAGAATCTATCCTTTATCAAAGGCCTTCTCTCTTGGATTGAATGTCAACTTCTAAAAAAACAGATATGAAAAAAATATATTTAATTTTATTCCTTTTCGTTGGGCTTGGAGCTGGCCTTTCTTCATGCAAGAAAGATTTTCTCAACCTGACGCCACTTGACCAAATATCAGATCCTGAATTCTGGAAAACCGATCAGGACCTCGAACTTTACATGAATGGCCTGTATAACGTTCTGCCCGGATGGAATCTCTCCGGATCAGGCGGCCATCCATTGCTTGATGCAGGAACGGATATGGCCATAACCGTCGGTTTGTTTTTAGGTGAAAAAAACCGTCTTGATGGTGCCATCACCATCCCTTCAAGCGGAGGAGGGTGGAGTTGGACCAACGTTCGTAATGTGAATTATTTCCTGGCAAACAGCGATCGTGTCAAAGCGGGAGCCCTAAAAGACCATTATACAGGGGAAGCATACTTTTTCAGGGCTTTCAACTACTTTAATTTGTTGAAGCAATTTGGTGATCTTCCTATAGTAAAGACTCCTTTGACCGTAAAGGATGAGGCTGCATTGTATGGTCCCCGCAGTTCCAGAACAGATGTTGTGAATTTCATCCTGAGTGACCTGGACCTTGCAGTGACAAAACTGAAGAAAAAGTCTGAAGTACCGGCACAACGGATAAGCCGCGATGTGGCTTTGTTGTTAAAATCCAGGGTAGCGCTTTATGAAGGTACCTGGGAAAAGTACCATCAAAATGATGCATTCAAAGGAACGACGGATGGCAAGGCTTTTCTTACTGCTGCTGCCAATGCTGCAAAAGCAGTAATGGATGGGGCAATCTACAGGTTGACCACGGGCAATCCCAATCAAGTGTATTATGAGCTTTTTAATCAAGTGAACCTGCTTTCAGATCCTGAAGTCATGCTTTGGAGGGGTTACAGTTTTGCATTCGCTAGCAATGCACTTCAGACCTGGCCCAATGGATCTGGTTATACCCAGGATATGGTCAACCTTTACCTGTGTACTGATGGATTGCCCATAAGCGTAAGTCCGCTGTATCGTGGTGATAAGGATATAAGAAATGTAGTCATGAACCGCGATCCAAGGTTTGTCCAAACGGTCATGAATCCAGGAGATCCTGTTACGATCAATTTAAGAAATGACACTACCAAGTATTTGCTTCCTTTGTTGGGAGGGGCACAGACCGGTCCCACTGGATACGAATCACAGAAATGGCGCCGTCCTCAGTTTGACCCTACAACAAACGGATTTAGTGGAGAAGTACCGTACATTATTTTTCGTTATGCGGAAGCCTTACTCAATTATGCTGAAGCAAAAGCCGAATTGGGAGAATTGACCCAAGCTGATGTGGATTTGACGATCAATAGGCTGAGGGCGCGGGTTGGCATGCCCAATATGACCATTGCCAATATTCGTACTGATCCCAACTGGCCAGATTATGGTTATACACTGAGTAGTGCGCTGCGCGAGATCAGAAGAGAACGCACTGTTGAGTTGATGGCGGAAGGCTTTCGACGTGATGATATCATGCGTTGGGCTGCACATAAGTTGATTATTGGTAAAAGACCCAAGGGTGCTTTTTATTCAGATGAATTAAAAAAAGCATTTACAAATTTGGCGGTAGATGCTGCGAACTATCTTGATCCTTACAGGACTTCGCTTGTTGGACCTGGAAGTACCTGGGGATTCGATCCTGCTAAGCATTATCTTTTGCCCATTCCGATTAACGAGATGACATTAAACCCGGCCATTAAGCAGAATCCCGGCTATTAGTCGAAACCATTTAATTCATTGCTATCTACTTTTTCTACACATCACCGCCTGGTTCATTGAATCAGGCGGTTTGCTTTTTATCCGAACCCCAGTTGTAAACAATCGCTACCTATCGTGAGCGTTAACGATTGAGGTATATTTTTTTGATTAATTCAAATTTTGTAAATTACCATATGAACAAACACGCATGAACTGTGCTAACCGGTTAGGAAATGATTTTTAGCAATCCGGATAAGATCCCCTTTAATGGCTTATTAAAAACTGAATTATTTTGTGAAAGTCATTAATTTCACGATACCTGAAAAGATTGGCAGCTCAATACATTTAAAGGAAGATAAGTTGCCTTATTTCTATCCTCATTTGCATCGCCATGTAGAAATTCAAATCACCTGGGTGCTTAGTGGTGAGGGTACACTTGTAATCGGAAACAACATGAAACCTTTTCAGCCGGGTGACTTGTTTGTGATCGGACCCAATCAGCCTCATTTGTTCAAAAGCGACCCTTGTTATTTTGAGCCGGATGGCTGCAAAAAAATTCATTCACTGAGTTTGTTTTTCAATCCGGAAGGATTCATTTCACATCTGCTTGAGGTGCCTGAAATGAATAGTATTAAAAAGTTTATCAAAACGAGCAAGTATGGCATTCAGGCATCTGCACAAGATGCGCCTAAACTATTTGAACATTTCCTTAAAGTTAGAAACAACAAGGAAGGATTGATGATGGCCTATTTTATTGAAATGCTTCAGGCAATGGCCAATCTGAGCAGCTGGGAATATTTTTCTACAGAATCTTTTGAGTACTTGTTTACGGAAATGGATGGATTGAAAATGAACGATATATTTCGTTATACCATGGATCATTACAAGGAAGAGATTTCTTTGGAACAGATTTCAGCCGTTGCGCACCTGGCGCCCCAGTCTTTTTGCCGGTATTTCAAAAAACACAGTTCTAAAACATATACCCAGTTTTTAAATGAACTGAGGGTCAATGAGGCTTGCAAGCGTTTGATTGAAAAAAAGTATGTGTCGATTGGTGAAATAGCCCGTCAATGCGGTTTTAACAGTGTGATTTCTTTTAATCGTGTATTCAAAAGCATCGTTTCTGCAACCCCCCGGGACTATATTAAAATGCATGAAAAGAAATTGCCCCATTCATATTTTAACAGGCAAAATGGAATGGTAAAACTTATTACATCACACTAATCACAAAATCATGGCATCCTTCCCCAGCATATTTAATGACGTTATTGGTCCTGTGATGAGGGGTCCCTCAAGTTCCCATTGTGCAGCCTCATTGAGAATAGGACGGCTCTGCAGGGATTTGATGGGAGGTTCCATAGCACATGTTTTGATTGAATTCGACCCGAATGGATCNCTGGCAACCACACACAAGAGCCAGGGTTCAGACATGGGTTTGTTTGGCGGATTTTTGGGCTGGGAGGCCTATGATGAGCGGCTCCCGCAATCAGAAAATTTTCTTGAACTGGAGGGCATTAAAGTTGAAATTGAAATCCATGATATAGCTGCAGATCACCCCAACACCTATAAGCTTACCATGAGCAACAAAGAGGAATGTCATCGCATGACTGCGATTTCAACTGGTGGTGGAATGATAGAGGTGATTGAAATTGACAACTGTAAAGTATCTCTTGCAGGAGATTATTATGAAACGCTCATCTATTGCGAATTTGCAGAAAACCTGATTCCATTTCTTAACAATACGGTTGCTTATGATGAGATCATATGGCACAACAATGGAGAGGGCAATACTTTTCTTGAAGTAAAAGCCCAGCATTTTTTGGATGATAACATTGTCCAGGAAATACTTGCCATGAGTGAAGTAAGGGGCATAAAAAAACTATCACCCGTTCTTCCGGTTTTGTCCAGAAACAATTTGCGTGTGCCTTTTATCAGCAGTGATGAAATGCTTGCCTACAACCAGGATAAAAACCTGTCCCTTTGGGAATTGGCTGTAGACTATGAGTGCATGAGGGGAAATATTTCCAGGGAGGAAGTGTTTGAAAAAATGAGATCCATTGTTCGCATCATGCGCAATGCAATTGATACAGGATTGGCTGGCACCAGTTATCATGACAGGATCTTGGGCAGTCAGTCTGTTCAGCTAAAGGAACAACTGACAAACAAGCGGTTGATGGGCGGTGATGTGAACAACACCATCATCATGTATGTATCAGCCATCATGGAAGTGAAGAGCTCCATGGGTGTTATTGTAGCCGCACCCACTGCAGGTTCCTGTGGCGCTTTGCCTGGCGCGATCATTGGCATGGCAACCTCATTGGAGTTGTCTGAAGATGAAATGGTAAAGGCGATGCTTGCTGCCGGACTGATTGGTGTTTTTGTTGCCGCGCATGCCACCTTTGCTGCGGAGGTGGGTGGATGCATGGCCGAATGTGGTTCCGGTTCAGGAATGGCAGCTGCAGCACTGGTGGGCATGGCCAATGGTAGCCTGGCACAATCCCTGGCTGCAGCATCACTGGCCTTGCAGAATGTGCTGGGATTGATATGCGACCCGATAGGCAACAGGGTAGAAGCTCCTTGCCTTGGAAGAAATGTAATGGCGGCAACAAATGCTGTCTCCTGCGCAAACATGGCCCTTTCTGATTATAATCACCTGGTTCCGCTGGATGAAGTAATTGAAACCATGCAAAAGGTTGGAAACGAAATTCATCATACGCTCCGCTGTACCAATCTCGGAGGACTTTCCATTACCAGGGCAGCCAAAGACATAGAGCAACAGTTAGAAACGCAAAGCCAGTCATTTTTCAAAATTTGTTGATCTCTCCTCCTTGACATGAAAGCCTATGAAATTTATTGCTGTTCTTTTTTTGACTGTATCATGCTTTTTTTTGTTATCTGCGCACAACGAAAAGGATACAAAACAAAATCCTGCGACCCCAACTGGTAAACCCAACATTATTTTCATTCTTACCGATGATCACCGGTGGGATGCACTTGGATTTGCAGGGAACCCCATTATCAAAACACCTTATCTGGACAAACTGGCGCAGTCTGGCCTTTATTTTAAGAATGCATTTGTGACCACACCTATTTGTGCGGCGAGCAGGGCATCCTTGTTCACGGGTTTATATGAGCGGACCCATGATTATACTTTCGGAAAGCTACCATTGAGCAACCAGTACATGCTGGAGAGCTATCCTTATTTGCTGAGAAAAGCCGGATACAGAACGGGGTTTGTGGGCAAGTTTGGCGTGAAAGTTAACAAGGGTATTGAAGACAGCATGTTCAATGTCAGCAAAAAAACCGCATGGCCATACATCAAAGAGATCAATGGAAAAAAAATACACCTGGCAGACATCAATGGCAATCATGCCATTGATTTTATAAAAGACAGTAAAGGTCAGCCTTTTTGTCTTTCGCTTTCCTTCTGGTCACCACACGCTGATGACGATTCGAAAGAACAATATTTCTGGCCCTCTTACTGTGACAGTCTGTATGCTGATGCCAAAATTCCGGTTCCCGAAACAGCGGATCCTGCTTTTTTTAATGCATTGCCTGCATTTCTCAAAACAACCATGAACCGGGATCGGTGGTATTGGCGTTTTGATTCTTCCGAAAAATACCAGAGAATGGTAAAAGGGTATTACAGGATGATCAGCGGCGTGGACAGTGTTATCGGAAGGCTTCAGGCCGCATTGAAAGAACAAGGTCTGGCAGACAATACGGTTATCATTTTTATGGGGGACAATGGATATTTTTTAGGAGACAGGGGGTATGCAGACAAGTGGCTGATGTATGAGCAATCTATTCGTGTTCCAATGATGATTTATGATCCCCGTCAGCCAACATCTTCCCGTGGAAAAACACTTGAAGAAATGGTCCTTAATGTTGATGTTACGCCCACCATACTCAAGCTGGCAGGTCTGGCTGTTCCAGAACGTTACGCTGGAAAAAGTTTGACTGAGTTTTACAATGGGTCACCCCAAAACTGGCGCAACTCGATATTTTGCGAGCACCGGCTGGAGGGAAATCCCTTATTGATCAAGACGGAATGTTTCAGGGACAATAACTGGAAATTCATTCGCTATGAGGATCATCCGGAGTTCTATGAACTGTATAATTTGAAGGATGATGTGCAAGAGATGCACAATCTTGCCTTTGATAAAAAGTACAGGGATCGTGTTCGGGACTACGCCCAAAAATGTGATGCTGCGGCCGCGCGCTATTTATCGAAGAGGGTTGACCCCCTTCATTAAATATAATTTTTTATCAATGCGCTAATGATGCTGTAAACTGGTAGTTGCCAGAACCCAATACAAATTTTGATTCCTTGTTTTCAATCCCAATAAACCGAACATCACCCTTGTCCGATATTGTTCTTCCCCGTTCTTTTATATTGTTTAATGAGGATGGAAGATATACGGTAGCTGTTGCATTCACCGGAATGGTGATGTCCAGTGTCAATGTTTCTCCTGTTATTTTCCAGGAAGTAGCTGCTTTTCCAAGCACTGAATGATAGGTGGCTTTTGCCCATTGCAGGTCATTTATTTGTGGCCTGATGATGATCTTGTTGTATCCTGCAGCATCGCTTGCCGGTTGAATTCCAGCCAAATATTTGTAAAACCATTCGCTGATGGAACCAAACATGGGATGATTGTGTGAAAAGGTATTTTCATCCAGTTTCCAGTGTTCCCATAATGTAGTGGCATCATTCGCCAGCATATAGCCCCATCCGGGAAATGTTTTTTGTGTTGCCATTTTGTATGCCTTGCTTCCATTTCCTGTCCTGCTCAACACCTCCATGATGAATTTTGTACCAAAAATTCCTGCAGTAATGTGATCATCATTTTTGCTGATGTTTTCCAGCAAGACTTTCAGTGCAGCATCATATGCGTTTTCCGGAATCAAGTTGAAGTACAGGCCATATGACTGGGCAGCTGCAGTATGAATGCCTATGTTTCCAGTCAGCGGATCAACATATTTGCTGATAAACGCTGCCTTGATCGTGTCTTTCAGTGCATTGTACTTTATATAATCATCCTTCTTGTCCAGTAAATTGGCAAATTTGGCCAGCAGCAGCGTATTGTAATAGTAGTAAGCCGTGGCACTTAGTCCCACAACTTTTTCATCAATGCTTTCATGATCTCCTATGGTTCTGTTGATGATTCCATCCTTTGCATTGCGTTGCATGAAATCAACCCAGTTTTTGGCAACCGGGTACTGCTCACGGAGCAAATCAATTTTTCCATAGTACTGGTACAAGTGGTAAAGCAGTATCGGATGAGCTGAGCCCCATTCCACAGGTCCAGACTTTCCACCCAAACCGTCACTGGCAATTCCTACAAAAGGCGCTGTTTCTGTCAGGCCTCCATCTGGCTGGGCTTCATCTGCAAAATCAACAACAGTTTTTTCATAAAAACCAGACATGTCATAGTTGCTGATAAAAGCCTCACTGGTNGCCACGATGTCGCCACCATATCCAAACCGTTCTCTGTGTGGGCAATCTGACTGCACACTGAAAATATTGCTCTTGAATGTATTGAGACAAATTTTTTGAA
>JGI25921J50272_10000392_pt1 | contig 14460 bp, 14 predicted proteins | sample LauGreSu1BDMLBSD_2_FD_50272 | JGI IMG/M metagenome (IMG submission 50272) | reverse complement strand
CAAATTGGTGACCACATCAATAATGCAGACGTCACCACAAGGATGTGCAGCGAATAATGCAGCGGGCCATTTGACACGCTTCTGTTCACCATCTGAGGAATGTGCGTAACCATAATTACGCAGTTAAACAGTAAGCCTGCAACTACCGGCTTCGTTAAAAAGTTAATCGCTTTGCGCGAACGATCACTGGCAAAAATCAGATCGTAAAGCCACTTCGGTGTCGCAATCAGCATCAGCGACGGCATGAAGTATGAATACAGCATGTGTTGAAACATGTGCATCGAGTACAAATACTCTTCCGAAATGTCGTGCACCGGCCAATCCGAAGCCAGCCACAGCAGTAGCGCCCCAACAATGAAGGCCAACAGCTGTTTGCGTGTAATTACCTTGCCGTCAGGAACGACACGAGGTCCAATGACCCGAATGGCATAGACATAACTCGCAACAACCGCGATGACCAACACCCACACTTCAATATGGAGTTGGAACCTCCACGGATCAGAATTCACCAATGCGAACATACGTGGTTCGCCAATCACAATTTTAGGTTATGAAAAAAAGTGGAAGGTTGCGAGGAAAATTCCATACACAGTCATTGCCAAAAACAAGCCTGCGTAGAACACCCACGAGAACAGTTTGCTTTCGTACCTGAGGTGCATAAAAAAACTCACCACAATATAAAACTTCACTGCCATCATGATTAACAGCGAAGGCAAGAACAATGCGCCGAGATCGATGTAATACGTGGCTACTTCGAGTGCCGTAATTGCAGCAAGGATTGCAGCGATGCGAACATAACCCGCGTTCGACATGCCGTGTTCTGTTGTTGAATGAGTTTCAGTTGTCATGATCAGGCCGGGATGAGGTAGATGAGTGTGAAAATGATGATCCAAACAACGTCCACGAAGTGCCAATACAAGCCGATCATTTCTACTGTTTCGGACTTGCTGCCAGGCACTTTTGAACGCTTCATAATGCCAACGATGGACATCAACATGATGATTCCTACGGTCACGTGCACTCCGTGAAAGCCAGTGAGTACAAAGAAACTTGACGAGAAGAGGCTGGTCGTGAAGCCCATACCTTCGTTGTAGAAGGCGGTGAATTCATATACCTGACCGCCAACGAATGTTGCGCCAAGAAGAGCGGTAACCGTTACCCACAGGTTTGTATTGCGATCATCGCCCTTGTGTGCTGCCGATACGGCGAGCACCATGGTGAGCGAACTCATCAATAGCACGAAGCTACTCACCGAGGTAAACGGAATATCAAATACTTGTGAAGGACGTGGGCCTTCACCTACGCGACCGCGATACAGCATGTAGGTCGAAATCAGACCTCCAAACAGCAAGCACTCTGAACCGAGGAACAACCACATACCCAGCTTGTTGTTCGACAAACCAGTACTCGTGTGTGCCCCACCATGCGAATCGGCGTGGCTATCTGCTGTCATTACTGCGTGCTCAGCCAACGTGAACCACATCCTTTGTTGTTGCCGGTGGGTCGAAATCGTCATCAGGTGCTGTGCTTGGCTCAATGGCCCAGCCGTATGCACCAAACAACACAATCACACCACCAAAAATTGCGATTGGAATGGAATAAATCATGCCGAAGGCAANAACCGGCAAGCCAGCAGCAAGAACGATTGGCCAATATGAAGGCGATGGCATGTGAATGTGCGCATCAGCGTTGTCTTCAAGCTCCTTCAACACCTGTTCTGCTGTTTTCACTTTCACCATTTGGCCATTTGCGTCTTCTTCATACTTACGGTGGAAGAATTCGTCAAGGTGCGAAATCGTAGGAATGCTGTCGAAGTTGTGTTCCTTCGGCGGGTTGGTAGTCATCCACTCCAAGCTGCGCGCATCCCATGGGTCGAGTGGTGAGACCTTTCCGTTTCGGGCGGTGATCACGATGTTGATAAGGAACAACAACACGCCGGTGGTAAGGACGAGTGCACCAATTGAAGCAAACATGTTCCAAAACGCCAAGTTGAAGAATCCTTCGCCCGCCCGCGCTTCTGTCCACTGGTACATACGACGTGGCTGACCTTGCAATCCAAGAATGTGCATCGGTCCAAACGTCATGTTCATACCAATGACCATCATCCAGAAGTTCCAAGTGCCCAATTTTTCGTTCAACAACTTGCCGAACACTTTTGGCCACCAGTAATAAAAGCCAGAGAACAAACCAAAGATCGCGCCACCAAACAACACGTAGTGGAAGTGGGCAACGATGTAATACGTGTCAGTTTGTTGTGTGTCCGATGGGGCAACTGAGTGCGTCACACCAGACAATCCACCAATAGTGAACAACACAATAAGTCCAACTGCGAACTTCATCGCAACCGTGAACTGGAGTTTGCCGCCCCAAATCGTCATCGTCCAGTTAACGATCTTCACACCTGTTGGTACCGCAATCGCCATCGTTGAAATGGAGAACACCGCAACAGATACCGGTCCGAGTCCAGATGCGAACATGTGGTGGGCCCACACACCCCAACCCACGAATCCGATCGCTGCGCCTGAGAACACCACAAACGGATAACCGAAAAGCGGTTTGCGAGAGAACACTGGTAACACTTCGGAAATAACACCGAAGCTAGGCAAAATCAAGATGTACACCTCGGGGTGTCCGAAAATCCAGAACAAGTGCTGCCAGAGCAATGGGTCAGCGCCTGCAGAAACGTCAAAGAATGTTGCACCGAAGTTCCGCTGGAACGAGAGCAAGAACAACGCAACGGTAATAACCGGCACTGCAAACAAGAGGAGGAACTGCACCACCAACTGCATCCATGTGAAGATCGGCATGCGCATCAGCTTCATTCCAGGTGCGCGCATGTTGAGCACGGTGGTAATGAGGTTTACTGCACCAGCAAGTGATGCGATACCGGTGATCTGAAGTCCAAGTGCCCAGAAATCAATTCCGTGACTTGGCGAGAAAACTGGACCCGAGTTCGGTGCATACATGAACCATCCACCATCTGCTGCTCCACCGAGGAACCAAGCCAGGTTCAGGAATATTCCACCAAACAGAAACGCCCAGAAACTGAACGCGTTAATGCGAGGGAATGCAACGTCGCGAGCACCAATTTGTAATGGAATGAAATAGTTCGCAAGACCCGCTGCCATTGGCATAACGAACAAGAACACCATGGTTGTGGCGTGCATGGTGAACATTTGGTTGTACAAATCTGCATTCAAGATCTTGCCGTTTGGTGCAGCAAGTTGCAGTCGAATAAGAACCGCTTCGAGTCCTCCAACGATAAAGAAGAACAAAGCTGCAGCCGAGTACATGATGCCGAGCTTTTTGTGGTCCACGGTGAACAACCACGACTTCCAACCAGTTGATGCAACTGGTCGCTTCAGTGCACCCAGCGACGTGCTCGGTGTTGCAACTGCAGCGACTTCGCTAGCGGATGCAGGACGCTCGATGTTGGTCATGATTCTCCCTAATTACTTCAGCGTCAACAGGTAGGCAACAAGTTTTTCAATATCGGCTTCTGTGAGTCCGAGGTTTGGCATCCCGCGGTACTTGCCACCAGTGCTGGTCAACAGCTCTGGGTTTGCATACATCGGCTTCATCGCTGGCGCATTGCGCAACCAACCGCGGAGATCGGATTGATTTAGGCAATCTTCGCTGACACCGCTGAGATACTTTGCGCCGAATGCTTCGGATTCCGCACCCCAAACATCTTCGCGACACGACTTATTCAGCAAATCAAATGTTGCACCTGCAAAGGTGTTGCGGCTCATGAGGTGCGACAAATTTGGTGCAGCACCCGAAACAATATTTTCATCGGGAGCGGCAATTACTGGAGTTCCATCTGCGCGCTTCATGCCGTTCACTTGGTGGCATCGCACACACTGATTCATAAACACTGTTTCGCCTTCTTTGGCAATTGTGTTTTCGGCAGGTGATGCATACGGCTTCAATTGGTTTGCCACCCACTTCGCAAAATCAGCTTTGCTCAGTGCAACAGCTTCCATACGCATGTTGGCGTGCGAGAGACCACAGAACTCGGTGCATTGGCCCGCATAAATTCCAGGCTTGTCTGCTTCGATGCGATTGAGGTGCACGCGACCCGGCACGGCATCACGCTTTCCATTTAATGCCGGAATCCAGTATGAGTGAATGACGTCGCGGCTGGTTTGACGCAGCAACACCTTGGTTCCTGCAGGAATGACTAATTGACCCGAAGTGATAATCGGTTGCGTAATTCCGTATTCGTTCTGCACTGGATAGTCGTATTCCCACCACCACTGTTGACCGGTGACGTTAATAATCATTTCTGTGTCACTGGTCTTTGCAAGATCAAACACCGTGCGGAAGGTAAACACACCGACAACAGTCAAAATGAGCGCAGGAATAATCGTCAGCGTGATTTCCAAAGCAGGGTTGCCGTGCGACTGATGCGGAATTGGTTGACCCTTGTCGCGGAATTTAAAGACTGCTATAACCACCGCGACGGTAACAATGACGCCAATAATTCCAGCAACAGCAAAAATTGGCTTTTGAAGATCGTCAATAATCTTTGCGTTCGGTCCCTTTGGCTGGAACGTGTCTTGTGGTGCATTTGTTGCACAACCTGCAAGGAACATCGTGCCCGCAATACCGGATATTGCTGCAACCACTCGACGACGCATGCCCGTAAGCCTATTGACGCCTTTGGTTGCGTGTTCTGTTGTGTTTTGGTGTCTCACGGCACAATCACCTCAATGCTTTGTCCGACAAGTCCTGGAACGGTGAGCGTGAAGGGCTTTCCCGCTTCTGCTGGCTTAGGGATATTGAGAGTGAGCAATTGCTCTGACCCTTGAGGGATGAGCTGGGTGCACTGCACCACATCTTCTTTCACGCCGTCTGTGACCATTTTGCTACCCAAACTTGCAACCAATCGATATTCGCCATCAGTTTTGTTTCGGAATACGATGTTTGTTGGATTGGCACGAGGAATGGTGACCGTTTCCTGAGCGCCTGCAATTCCCTGCACTGATGCAACAAGTTTTCCATCGATGAGATCGATATGCGTGTCCACGCTGGCTGTTGCAGAAACTCCCTCTAAGGACAGTTTGTCAAAGTGTTCAGACTTTTCAGCACCGCATTCTTGATGCATGTAGTGGCCTTCTTCTTTTGCGTGAACAAGGTCTTCGCGAAGCCCCACACCTGCACCCGCAATACCCGCGGCCACGATTCCCACTGCGCCAAACACACAGATGCCAGTAACCAAACCGCGCTTCAGGCTCGGGCGAACAGAGAACAACACGCCAGCCGCCAGTACAAGCGATCCAAGAACAATGAATGCAATTGCGCCAACACTCTTATCAACGGCAAGCGTTATTTGAGCAAACGAAATAATGATTACTCCAAGGCCCACCGCAGCAATCACAGGAAACTCGATTGGATTGAGCAGGCGCTTGCGCAACAACGCGTTAAATACCGCATCGCTTGACGCGCGCTCTGACCAACTGAGCACCGACCACTCGACAAGCGCTGCGAGCAACAACACCACACCCAACAACGTCACTACCGGTGCTGTGATCGTTCCAACGAGCAACAATGTTGCACCGACAGCAGCAATCAACGGCCACATCGAACTTGTTGGAGCAGCAGTCGATGCAGCAACGCCTTCTTCGCCGTTTGATCCATCACGAGTAAACAGCACCAGAGCGGTGAGAAGACCAGTTGCACCTACGAGACCAAAAAGTGCAGTGCCACCAATTGCCGATTCGCCAATAAGGAGCATGTACACAGCAAATGCAATAGCCCCAAGAAAAGTGATTCCGAAGAAGTATTTGGATCCAGTTGAAAACATTGCGCTACCTATTTCTGCACATACACGACGAACCACAACGCAGTAAACGCTGTGGTGAGGAAGTACCAATACATGGCATGTGCGGTGACCACTGCACGATCAGCAACTCGGCCACCCAACACGCGGAACGCTGCGACAAGCGAGAATGCAACACCCGCGCAAATGAGCGCAAGCATTGTTCCAGTGATTGCATAAAACATGGTTTGATATGCGCCGTCTGCAAGCACCGCACCCATTTGCTTGTAAATCGCTACTTGTGCGTTGATGGCAGCAACGCCAATAAGGCCTGTGATGAACAGTGCAAGCGTGGTGTGTTGTGCGTCTTTGCGTGTTGCTGAATACACCGCCCACTGGCCCATAATCGCCGCGATCACCATGGTGATTGCAAGAGTGTTCGTTGCAACTTCTGGAATCTTCAGATCAGCAGGAAGCCAATCGTGAATCATTTTTCCGTTCTTGCCTTCACGCAATGGAGATGCATCGCGGAACTTGAACCACACAGCCAACATGCCAAACATCAGCATGGTTCCTGCAGCAACAACNGAACCNGTTGCTATNAACAGCGGATGACGCGCTGCTGTTGCCGGTCCAGCTGGCAACACACGATCAACTGCGGCGGTCATTGTGCACCCCCATCAACCCATGAATTTCCTGTAACACGTTCTCCTGTTGCAAAACTTTTAACAGCCACAGCAATTGCAGCGATGACACACACAGCAAACAACGCATGGCCCAGTGTCGAGACCGTATTCCACAAACTTGCTGGGCCGGAATAATCAAAATCATTTACTGAATCTGCTTGCTGATCAGCAAAACCAGCGATGTACATCGGAAGTGCAGCAAACACCGTGGCGACAAATCCAAGTGCGCCAATTCCACCAACTGCTTTTGCAGGCAGCATGCGGCCCCACAACGATGGGCCCCAAAACGCAACGGCACCCCAAGCAACAAGCACGGTTCCGTAGCTGATGTACACCAGCACACCTTCTTCAAACACCGTTCCCGAAAGGTTCGCGCTCGATATCAATTGCACTGCATTGCCAAGCATTGCAGTGAGGATCATTCCGCCTCCGAGAAAAGCAGGAATAAACGGTGCGATCATTTTGATGGAATCGGATTTCAATGCAAGCAATGCAAGTCCGAGAACAACCACCACGCCAAGAATTGGCAGCAAGTTAAACAACGCGAATGGCACGAAGCTCTTTGCCTTGTCAATCAATGAACCCGACCAGGCAAAACCATGCACGGTTTGCGTAACTGAACCAAGAAGCGCAACAGAAATCAGTCCAACTCCTACAAACACTCCGCCGCGCAGTGGTTGTGCTCTACGCGCAACAGCTGGTGCAAGTTCGGCGAGTATTCCAATTGCTGGAATGACATATAAAAACGTTTGTGGTTGTGACATTGACCAACCAAGCCACTTCATAATGCCCATATTCGCGTCAAAGGCAACACGTGTGTAGTGGTGATCGACTGCGACAAAGATCAATGTTCCAAGCGCTACAGGAAGAGTGAGCACCAAACTCGATGATCCAATCAGTGCAGACCATGAGAACGATGGAACGTCTGCAAGGTCTGTGCCGGCAGTTCGTGCGCTCAGAACTGTTGCAACAACGCTGACTGCTGATGCAAGAAGGCCCACGAGGACGAGTGCAAGACCCAGGAGATAGAGGTCAACCATCTGAGCATTTCCGCCACCAGGTCCACCATTGCCAATAAGCGAAGCAACGACTAACGCGCTTCCAATTGCCCAAAGATAAAAGCCCAACATGGCGTTGCGCGCAAACATGACCGAGCGCGATCCAATTTGAGTTGGCGCAACGGCAAGGGAAAGGCCGAGCATCAGCGGAATCATGACGCCAAACGATGCAAGTGTCTTTGACGCAGCAAACAACTGCGTCATCATGCCCTCATTGAGTGTCAGTGACTTGCTNTCGATTCTCTCGAATCCCAGTAGTGANGCAACTCCAACGAATGCGAGAAGCCAGAGTGCGGCGGTACCAATAAAGAGTCGACCGATTCGCTTGTGATCGGTGGTGGTGAGCCAAGCACCCACCGAACCCAGAAAACTGGAGTCGGCAGTGGCCTCGGCACCCAACGTGGATGGCAGATTGACCGTGGTCATAACGAACTAGACACTAACAATGGCAGGGGCATGAGCCCGACTTCCCCGCTTTGTGCAATTGTTCCTAACGCAGAAGAACATCTACTGTCAGCGCCACAAAAATTGCCGTGACGTAAGTGATGGAGAAGGTAAACAGTCGCATCGAACGCTTGGGCGAAGGGTCGCTCCCCAGCCGAATTGCCCCGATGACAAAAGCCACCCCAAATACCAACGCTGTAATTCCGTAAATCCAACCGAGGTTCGCCACGGGGATGAGGACAAGGGTAGAAATAGTCAGAAGCACGGCGTAGACCGCCATCGACCGAACTGTTCGCTCAAGTGAAACCACCACCGGCATCATTGGCACTCCCGCAGCTTTGTAGTCATCTGCGTGCCGAATTGCGAGTGCCCAAAAGTGTGGTGGGGTCCACAGAAAAATGACCACAAACAGCACGACTGGTGCCCAACCAAGCGAATTCGTTACTGCAGCCCAACCAACCAGAACTGGCATTGCCCCTGCAGCACCACCAATGACAATGTTTTGTTTACTGGTTCGCTTCAGCCATAACGAATAGACAAACACATAAAACAACGTTGCCGAGACTGCCAAAATTGCTGCAAGCAAATTGGCCCCAGCCCACAACACACCAAATGCCACTATCTCTAACGCAATTGCAAAAATCATCGCGGCTTGAGGAGTCAAAACACCCGTTACCAGTGGGCGATTTTGCGTACGGACCATCAATTTGTCGATATCGCGATCGATATACATATTGATCGCATTTGCTCCACCCGCGGCAAGTGTTCCGCCAATCAGCGTGACCGCCATGAGTTGAAGAGACGGCCATCCCTGTTCGGCAAGCACCATCGTTGGCACCGTTGTCACAAGCAAGAGTTCAACCACCCGCAATTTCATCAATGCGATGTAGGCGCCGATTCGAGACGACGGTGCAGCACCACGAGATTTGTGGCTAAAAAACCGCGATGGAATAACTGGTCGAACGTCTAAGGCCACACGCTTAGGCTACGGCGCTTAATCAGTGGCTACCAATCGGAGCATGGCCGCACACGAACAGAACACACCATGATTCACGGCAGAATGTCCGTGTGCCTAATCACCGATTGTCGAACACCGATGTACGACCAATGGAGGTTGTTGATCCAGGCACAGATAGTGCACCCGACACCGACCGACCTTGGATTGTGCTCGTGTGGAATGACCCAATCAATTTGATGTCGTATGTGACTTTGGTCTTACAGAAACTGTTTGGATACAGCCTGGAAAAAGCAACGGAATTAATGCTTGATGTCCACAACAAAGGGCGTGCCGTGGTTTCCTCTGGTACGCGTGAACATGCGGAGTTTGATGTGTATCGACTTCATGAACATGGACTATGGGCAACGATGCAACGCGAGGATGCGTAATCGTGGCACGCAAAAATAAAGGNCCTATAACACGGATCGATGCCATGTCGTATTCGTTGAATATTGACGCATCAGATCGAACAACGCTGAACGCTCTTCTTGATCAATTNCGCGACNTGTTGATGCATGACTCCTCAAGCGACATTGCACGTCGACTCTTTCCNGCCGCATATCACCAAGATGAACNGCACGAACAGGAATACCAACGACTGATGCGCGATGAACTGTTGTCGTCACGACTTGCATCACTTTCGCTCACATCATCATTGCTTGAACGCGAACCATCGGGCGACAAGGTTGTGCTCTCTGCCGATGAACTTGATGCGCTGATGCGCTCCATAAATAGCCTGCGGCTTGTTCTTGGCACGCTGCTCGATGTTGATGAAGACGAGTTCGAAGCTCACCTGGACGAAAACGACCCCGGCTATGGCCAATATCAGCTGTATTCATATCTGGGTTGGCTTTTGGACTGGATCGTGACCGTCCAAACCGAATTCAATTAACGGGGGGAATTCGCGCAGGCACTGGTAGATTTCTAGGGCTCTTCCAACTAAATATTCGTCCATGCCCCCATCGTCTAGTGGCCTAGGACACCACCCTTTCAAGGTGGCGGCACGGGTTCGAATCCCGTTGGGGGTGCAAAAGTAAGCAGTAGCAGTACAGTACATAAACACGATCAATCGTGAAGCGTTCATCACGAACACNTCACAACATTGGTCCCGTGGTGAAGTTGGAGTTCACGCCGCCCTGTCAAGGCGGAGGTCGCGGGTTCGAGTCCCGTCGGGACCGCTGAGTAGTGCTTGCACTTCTCAAGGTCGGGTAGCTCAGTAGGCAGAGCATGCGCCTGAAAAGCGCAGGGTCACCGGATCGACGCCGGTCCCGACCACAAGAGTTTGTTTAGTTGGAAGAGCAGTTATTCAGGGCGTATGCGCACGAGTGTTTCTTGCGCAATCGTTGCAATATGTGTGCCGTCTTGTGCAAACACATAACCAGACGTAAGTCCACGTGCACCGTTGAAGTTCACGCAGCTCATTTCATAGAGATGCCATTGAGATGCAACTGATGGTCGGTGAAACCACACGGTGTGATCCAGGCTTGCGTTGAATCTGCGACCCTCATTGCTTGCACGAGTGAATTCGGGAATGCCTTCAATCACGCTTTCATTTGGCAAGTCATCTGACAAATACGCGATAGCGCAACGATTCAACAACTCATTACCAAGCGGCAGGTCTTTTGCGCGTAACCATGCAGCAACATGACCCGTGCCTTGTCTGTTCACACCGCGCACTGCAGTTGCCGGAATAGTTCGCCGTTCTAAGAATGTGCTCCACGAAGACTCTTCAATCGAATCTGGAAGTGGAAGGTCGGGCTGCGGATACACCAGTTGTTCGTTCAGTGATTCCTCTTGCACCTGAAAGGACGCTTCAAGATTCAAGATCGCTCCATCTTGCTGTCTTGCTACTACTCGNCGTGTTGTAAAACTCTTTCCGTCACGAATTCGATCTACTTCATAACGAACCGGTTGGGTGTTGTCTCCACGGCGAATGAAATATGCGCGCAGTGAATGCGGCAGCTGTTCGTTGCTAACGGTGTATGCAGCAGCGCGAAGTGCTTGCGCCACAATGTGTCCACCGAAAAGTCCACCCCACGGGTACTCGTGGCCTTCGCCAACGAATACATCGGGCCCATGTGGGGCCAAATTAAAGAGCTGTTCGAGATTCACAACAACGAGTTGCTGAGGTTATTCAACAGTCAGAATCAGCACGACTTCTTCAGAGATATGACTTTCAAGATCAAAGGTTCCTGCATTTGAAGCGACAAATTCAATTACCGCTTCTTGACCCTTGGCCATTTCGCCGGTGGAAATGTCGTATCCATGAACATGAATTTCGTCTGGACCATTTGGATTTGTCACGGTGATGCGAACTGATGCGCCGAGTGGCACGGTCTGCTTCATATCCGCTCCTGTGTTTTCACCAACAATGAGGTTGATTTCAACTACATCGCCTGTGCTTACTGCAGTATCTGCTGATTCACTTGCAACAGTCGTATCGGACGAAGAAGACGATGAGCAGCCTGCAAGCAGCGCAACGGTGAGTGACATTCCAATAAGTATTTTTTTCATGATCCAAACTCAAATCCAAGGTCGGGGGCGGTCAACATCGGAACATACGGTACACCAGCATCACGTGCCATCTCGGCACATGTTCCACCGCGATCAACGATCACAGAAATGAATGCAGGGATCGCACCAAATTCGCGCACGACTTCGACTGCTTCAAAAATTGATGTTCCGCGCGTCACTGTGTCTTCCACAATTGCAACACGATCTCCAGGTTGTAATGCACCAGCGATACGTCCAGTTACTCCGTGATCTTTGGATTCTTTACGCACACTAAAACTGCGTATGTTTTTCCCTTGCGTTGCGAGAACAGCAGCAACGCCATATCCAACCGGATCTGCACCCATGGTGAGTCCGCCAATTGCATCAATGTCTGCAGGAAGAATCTCCAGTGCNACCGCAGCAACAAGCAAAATTCCATCTGGCCTACACGCAGTTTGTTTTGTGTCAAGAAACCACGAACTTGGGCGCCCTGACTTCAAGGTGAAGTTTCCTNTTTTCAGCGAATGAGTAAGCACGTGCTGACGCAGTGCTTCGCGCTGTGGGTCTAAGCGTGGAAGATTACTCATTACGAATGTGCNATTTGCGCTGCGGCATCAAGCGTCTTGCTGGCGTGTACGAGCGAACGANGCAGATCAAACGCATCATCGAGTTGTTTACTTGACAGCGTCACACGTTTGTCGTTTTCTAACACGTTGCGTAATTGCTGACGCTGGTTCCAAGCCAAAGCAGCATCTTCTTGCACGATTCGATATGCGTCATCGCGCGACAAACCAGAATCAACAAGTGCAAGCAACACTGGTTGAGAAAACACCACTCCAAAACTGCTGGAAAGATTGTCCACCATACGCTGTGTGTCGACTTCGAGATTGGCAAGCACTCGGGTCAGTCGCTTGGTTACGTAGTACGCAAGCATTGCTGAATCGGGTAACACAATGCGCTCTGCCGAAGAATGCGAAATGTCACGCTCATGCCATAACGCTACGTTTTGCAGACCAGTCTGCAGGTTTGAACGCAACACACGTGACAAGCCAGTAAGTGTTTCCGCAGAAATTGGGTTGCGTTTGTGTGGCATTGCCGAACTACCTTTTTGCCCGGCCTTGAAACCTTCGCGAACTTCGCTCACTTCGGTTCGTTGCAAATGTCGCAGTTCAACAGCGATTGCTTCAATAGTTGATCCAAGTGATGCACATGCCCACAGGAATTCTGCATGGCGATCGCGTGCAACAACCTGTGTTGCGGGAACAGCAACAAGGCCGAGCGATTTAGCAACGTGTGCTTCTACATCGGGGCTGATGTTTGAATACGTTCCAACTGCGCCAGACAACTTGCATACTGCAATTGCTTCACGCGCAGCCCGCATGCGCGACCTATCGCGATCTACTTGCAATGCCCAGAGTGCAACTTTTACGCCAAAGGTTGTTGGCTCGGCATGTATGCCGTGCGTACGACCAATCATCACACTGTCACGATGTTGCTGCGCTAACTCCTGCAATTTTGTAATGAGTTCGTTCATCGCCCCAAGAATGAGTTCCGCGCCATCCTTCAGCATCCAACACCATGCAGTGTCAACGACGTCAGTGCTTGTCAGTCCGTGATGTATCCACGCACCTGCTGGCATTCCGATTGTGGATTGAACAACATCGACAAATGCGGCAACGTCGTGGTCTGTTACCAGTTCACGTTCAGCAATCTTGTGAACAAATGCGTCATCAACAAGCGGTGCCTTAGCGCGACATGTCTGTGCATCTGTTTGTGGAACTACACCAAGCTTTGCTTGTGCCTCAGTTGCAAGCAGTTCAATTTCCAAATAGCGAGCAAACTTAGACCGATCGGAAAAAATCTCTGCTATTTCTGGAAGTGAATACCGGTCGATCATGCACGCACCACACATGAATCGCGTTCAGGACCAACACCAATAATGCTCACTGGTACCCCCACATATTTCTCGACAAGTTCAACAACTGCTTGTGCGCGAACAGGTAACTGATCGTATGTGCGACAAGCACGAATTTCTTGTTTCCAACCTGGCAGGTCTACGTATGTTGGTGTTACTTCGCCCAACAATTCGCTGTCGTCGGGATAACCATCAAGTGGTGCACCATTGAGTGAATAACCCACGCAAACGCGTACTTCATCAAATGTGTCCAAAACATCAAGTTTGGTAAGCGCGATTTCGGTAAGCGAGTTGATACGCACCGCGTGGCGAAGCATCACCAAATCAAGCCAGCCCGGACGTCGACGTCGGCCTGTCACTGTTCCAAATTCGTGGCCAATGTCAACAATTTTGTCTCCGAGTTCGCCAATCAGTTCTGTGGGAAAAGGACCAGAGCCAACTCGTGTGGTGTAGGCCTTTGCAATACCCACCACTCGCGAAATGTGTCGCGGCCCAATTCCTGTTCCTGCACACGCACCACCTGCAGTTGGATTGGATGAAGTCACAAACGGATACGTTCCATGATCAAGGTCTAAAAATGTTGCTTGAGCTCCCTCTAACAGCACGTTGTCGCCAGCTTCAATCGCATTATGCAGAGCATTTACGGTGTCTGCTACGTATGGCTGTAGCCGAGTTCCAAGTTCGGTGAACTGGGCAACCATTGCTTCAACATCAAACGTTTCTCCGCCAAGGGCAACGAGCATCTCTCTCGCTGCTGTTCCACGCTCGCGAACAAGCTGTGCAAACGCTGGGATGTCGCGCACCATGCCAACTCGCAATCCAACACGAAGAGCCTTGTCGGCATACGCAGGTCCGATTCCCTTTAGCGTTGTGCCAATTTTTGCATCGCCCAATTTGGATTCATGCAATGCATCAAGCAGTTGGTGCCAAGGAAATATCAGCTGAGCCAAACTTGACACCATGAGTTTGCTGCATGAAATTCCGCGGCTCTCAAGTGAATCGATTTCTTTAAACAGGGTTGGTAAATCCACCACAACGCCATTCCCAATTACTGGAGTGACGTGGTTGTACAGCACACCACTTGGAATAAGTTGCAGCGCATA
>JGI25921J50272_10000390_pt1 | contig 14532 bp, 14 predicted proteins | sample LauGreSu1BDMLBSD_2_FD_50272 | JGI IMG/M metagenome (IMG submission 50272) | reverse complement strand
TATTTTATTGTCTCAAAAAAAGAAAAAAGAGAAAAAGGAAAACGAAGAAAGGTCAAAAATTTTTTCTTTTTATTTTTCAAAAAAAGGAAAAAGGTCAAAAAATATTTTTATTTTATTGTCTCAAAAAAAGGAAAAAGGTCAAAAATATTTTTATTTTATTGTTTAAAAAAAACAAAAAAGAAAAAAGTACAAAAAAAGGTAAAATAAAAAACAAAATTTAAATAAAAAATATGGACATTCGCGTCAGAGAAATAATTGTAAACAACATACCATTAAACACGGTTCGGATCGACATTACGCACCTGATTTTCAACACACAGGCTACATTTCGTATCCGACTTAATCCAGATACCTTAGCAGAGCTACCGCCTGTTTATATAACCATATCAGGCACAGAATATAAGAATTGGAAAAACGATGACAATTACATCATCTATTTACTTTTGAGCAAAATCAGCGTCTCCAAAGCACTCAATACAAACTTTCTTGCAGATCCTCAAATTCTAGACCCTATTCTTCTGCCTATCGAACCCGTGGTCTGGCCTATTTTTGATCAACCCGTCGAGGCAATGGTGCAACAGGAAGAGAGTATAGAAAATGTGGTTGTAGATGAGAATGTTGTTTTCGAGAGTAGTATGACAACTTAGTGCAAAAATATATACATATATATGTGTTGAAAATTTTTTATAATTTCCTTTTTTTTTTACTGAGAAATAATAAAAATATGGCTTTGCAAACATTAGATTTTAAAATTAAGGACATTTCAGACCCCGGAACGATCGTTGTAAAATATGTGTATGATAAAACATCGAACGGCTTCTTGCCCCCACGATTAACAACTGCACAAAGAAACACGAGTATTGCAAAACCGCCATGAGAAACCCATGAATGAGCTGAGAAAAATTCGAAATATTTATTTGTCGATGACTGATAAATATCTGATCCAAGATTATCCTATGTCTAGTGAAATGAGAACGCAAATATTATCTTACAGAAATGCTTTGAGAAATCTGCCACAAAGCCTTCAAGGTCAAGCAATTGACACAAATAATCTGGGTCAACATTTGCCCAATATGCCATTTGATTTGAAATAATAATAAAAAATCAAGATCAAAAAATAGATAAAATAAAAAATAAAAATTAGAAGTATAATTTTCAAACTTTTATTTTTTCCATAAATTCAATGGTCTTATCGCTTGTTATAAAGTTCTTTCGCGCATCCACAAGGCTCTGAATGACAAGACTTCTATCAAAAATATGACGGAAGTTACAGTACATATACTCAAGCACATTCAGTCCTGCCCATCTTGTTGCATCTCTCACAACCTGGCGATGCGTTTCGATGGTATTATCAACTTCTTCAAGAAGAAACCGAATAGTATGCAAATCATCGTACGCACAAGACCACATGATCGCCTCGTCGAATGTGTAACAAAGGGCTCGGTTGGAGAAAATGTAAGAAGAAAGATCGCAATTTCTTTTCGAATTAGTCGACATCCTCAGAAGAGCATAAGTGCACTTGAAGTTGTATTTTCGATGGAGCCAAACAAAAATTTCAAACATACCATTTGAGATCGCATACTCGCACACATTAATATCACACGACTGAGACATCATCACTTCTTCGTTTTCGAGCAACTTTAGTAGTTCAATATTTCCGCTCTTCACACAATGAAGTAATACGTGAACTCTGCTTTCGCAGTCGAGCGGAAGAAAGTTGGTATTTTTCACCCATTCTACAGCCTCGACATTTCCACGCTCAAGAAGAAGACAAAGGTGTTCTTCGGTGAATATTTTGTCACAGTTGTTTAAGAGTATCCATTTCATGACGTCATAATTCTCGCCGATAATCGCGCTCTTTAATGAATTAGTTGCATAAACTCCCAAGTAGTCGTGGGCTCCGAAGTAGTACTTTTGAAAAATAAATTCGTAAACAGATACATTTCTATTTTCTTTTGCCACATTCTCAAGCAGAACGCCGTCGTCACTTGCCTTGAAGTCCTCTTTGTTTAGGATAAATTGCACAACTTCTAAATTTTTACTCCGAACGCCGCTCAGAAGACTGATCCTTTTTCCTTGGTCATACAACCATTTTACAAGCTCGAGATTGTGACATACAACATCCTCCGAATACGTCATTCCTTGCGAAAGACCATACTTCACACAGTCGACTATTTCCTTCTCAATCAGTTCAGACAGCGTATGCGTTTGGATTGCATATTCCAACCAGATTTTGTAAAGAATGTCTTCTGGTAGATACTTGACCAGAGATTGATTGCTTGGACGTTGAAGCGAGCCTTTCAGAAACGCATGAAAGTTCGACTTGTTATCCATTTTTTAATTTTTTTGATTTTTTTTTCGTTCTTATGGTTTGAATTAAAAATAAAATATTTTTTTGGTCATTTTTTATATATTTTTTTGTTTTTCTTTGTTTGAAGAAAAAAAATATTTTTGTTTCTCTTTTTTTGAAGAAGAGCTAAAAATCAAACTTCTCTTCTTGCTTTCTTTCTTTTGTATCCTGAAACCAGAAAAGAAAAAAGAAAAATATTTTTTGCTGCGGTTTCTCCTTGTTTTGAAAAAAACTAAAAATCAAACTTCTCTTCTGGTTTCATTCTTTTGTATCCTGAAACCAGAAAAAAAGAAAAAAAATATTTTTTTGGTATAATGAGAAAAAAAATTCAAAAAAGAAAATAAAAATATAATTTCTTACCTCAAAATGAATTTGGTCGAAATGAGTTTTTATTAATGCAATGTTTATCAATTTGAGATTGTGGAAAATAAATCAAAGAGTAAAATGATGGAATGCGAAGAAACGAGAAGAAGAATAAGACAACTGCCGAGTGATGCTTTTTCATGGGTTGACATCATTGACTTCAACGAGCCCTTTTTTCGAAAAATTGAAAAACCGTCAGTCGAGACGTTTTGTGATTTTTGTACGACATTGAAACCAGCTGTGTTCGTGAGATACTGTGCAGCGACGTTTGAACAAATTAGAGGGGGCTGTGGAGGAGGAGATATTTTTTTAGGATGGTGTGAAAGCTGTTATTTACAAAAAAAACGAAGCAAAGATCATCCTAAAATGAAAAAAACTTAATTTTATGGAGAAAAAAACTTAGAGTTGATGTTCTTTGAAGCAAAGTAAAAGATTATTTTTTGTAAAATCAAATTGATAATTTTTTTCTGTAGAATTTATTGTTGAGTACAATAAACATGGCTACAGCTGGAGATATTAGCACCAACTTAAAGACGAAATTAAACGAACTGACGACAGTCCCTGCAAAGGATTTGAAGACGAAATTAATCGATTTGATGGAAAAAGAAAAAAATGACCGTCAAAAACGATTTCTGAAGGACCTTTTGAACTTTGATACTTCAGAAAATATTCATCGCTTTATTAAGGAAATTACTGTGCCAACTATTTTCAAGCTATATGAGCTACGACGATATCTGGATCAGCTTCGCAAAGATGCCAAAGAAAAGATCACGTTGGGTCCTTTGGATTTCCAAGAGTTGAAAAAACTGCAAAGAACTTCTTTGGAAGTGAAGTTTTTAGACGATCTTCGGAAGTTTGGTAATAAACATGAAAGAGACGCCAAAATGTATGTGGAAAAACAACTTGGCAGATCGACGGCTTATACTTTGATGGAGTACTATCTGAAAAACGTCGTCGTAAACAGTGGTCCTCCTGTATCTATACGACAACAAACAGCGAAAGCATCCGCACGGTCGAAAACGGCTGAAGTTATGATTCCGGTGAATGCTGGAGTAGAGACAACAGCGGCTGAAGTTATGACCCCGGTGAATGCTGGGGTAGAATTCACAGCGGCTGAAGAAGTAGAGTTGACGAAGCTCGAAAATGTCTACAAAAGAGTTTTGGCGTTTATTCCTGTTGATGTAAAGCATATCCAAGAAAGGTCTTTGGAAGTGAGCAAGAGAATGTTTATCGAAAGTGCCAAGAAAAGTGCGCGGCGGATCGGAGAAATCAACCGCGAGAAGACGCTCCTCCAATCAACCAGTCTGAGGGATCGACTTGAAGGGCGGAAAAGTCGGGAAGAGCGGATCAAATTTGAAGAAGAAGTTTTTTACAAACTTTATGAAGACATGTTTTTCAAAAACATCGAACAATTTCTTCAAGATCTCATCGCAAAAGAACCTCTTCCGCGCGTCGAGTTCAAGCCTTTCCGTCATCGCATACTTGATCCGATATCATTTCCGGAAAAACTAGCAGAACTTGTCGCTGCGACCGAGCGCGCTAAGAAGTTTTTGCTAAAAGACCCAGGCCACAAAAACGACATTGCAGCGGCGTTAAAAAACTTCAAGAAACCAATCACAAACAAGGTCTTGAAACTGCAAATCGCTCAAAACAAGAAGCTCGACCGCATGACGGCTCTTCTGCGACGTGTTGAAACAGACGTTCTTTTTATCGTCAATTCAATCGAAGAGCAACAAAAACAACTCGACGAACATCTTTCAGATCCAATTTTTAAATCCAAGAGCATCGCCAGAGTGAAAAACTTGAAGAAGCAGCTTGTACTTTTGTTGACATTTCGAAAAACTTGTTTGTTGGAATTTTATCAACTTGGTATATTTTCTGAGCAAGACCGCGACCTCCACCGCAAGTTGGTTTCGAAAGACATTATTTTGCTCAGAAAACTGAATCTCAATTCGAAAGACGTCAAGGATCTGATCGAAGATTTGAAGCATCTTGAGACCCAAATCCAAAACGCTACGCCAGTAACTCCTCATTCGAGTTCTCTTATGGTTCAAATCGATCTTCCGGTCCCTCCTCCTCTTTCTGTTAGAGATCTTGAAGCGATTGAGAAAAATGTCTACCAAAAGCGGCATGAAGAGATGGACGAAGATGTCCCTTCTTCGGGAAGAAAAAGAAAACGACCCGTAGAAGAAGCTCACGATCAGGATAAAGAAGAAACCAGTGGTGACATGGCGAGAGAAGACGAAGACGATCAGGATGAAGAAGAAGAAGAAGAAGAAACTGGTGGTGACATGGCGAGAGAAGACGAAGAAGCGCACGATATGCGGGTTGTCCGGGCTAGAGAGTTTGTTGACGACGAAGACTCCATCGAGTATCAAGAGGATGAAGAGAGAGCGGAGGATGTGAGAGCTTTTCCGACTATTTTTAAGAAATCGACAGCTACTTCACAAGGAAACGCGGATGGAGGAGACGACGACTTTTTTTCTCACATTCACAATTTCGGAAAAAGGAAATCGCCATCCTCTGCTCTGCCTCCAACAACGATCGAGGATGAAGATGGCGAAGAAAGCGACCATGTCTTTCGTCGAATTGATGAAACCAAAAACGTAGAGGAGGTAGAAATGGTTCCGATCAAGAAAAAGCCGTTTCGTCCAGTACGTAAAGACGATTTCAATCTACCTCGTCAGAAGCAGTCGTTGTGGCTGTTCAATCCATGGATAGAAAACTTCCGAAAGATGTGGGTTCGTATCGTGCATCAAGAAAACGTTTCAAAAAACCTCATCATCGATAAGACTTCCTCGATCTATTACAAAAACGTCGAGTTTTGCAAACCAAGTCGCTTCCTTCTGGATTATCTAAACAGCCCCAGCTCGTCCTTCTTCATGGACAACCAGTTCAATCTCTATGTCATCAACGAAAAGACACTCGTTGTTCTGAACGTTTTGTACGAGGTTGGGGTGACTAACAAATTCGCTCTGATGTTTGACACCCGAAGGGAGAAACTGGACAGGGATTTCCGCTACATCGTGTTGGATAAAACGTTGTTCGACAACATAGCTAAACAATACCTACGATATGCAATCGAGGTGTCAAAGCTCAAAATGCTAAACGACAAGGTCAGCTCACGGGTGCAGGAAAGAATGAAAGGTCTGCTTTCGGATGCATTTATAGATCGAATGGGTAAATTTGGAGATGAGATTGGTTTGACCAGATATTTGGCCAATGGTGAATTTATAAAAAATCTGGAAAATTTCTTTTCGACCTTCGACGGAGACAATCAGACCATGTCAAAATACATCAACAACATCGCAACGTTGTTGTTCTACATAGGACCTATTTCTTGTAACTACAGAGACTTTGCCACTAAGATCATGAACAACAATTACTCCATCCAAGAGATCGCCAAGATTGCAATCAGAACTTCGCCTTCATCGATTGAGTGCGATGGCGACGTTCCGAAAGAGAAATCGGCTTTGCCAGAAATATTCGAAAAAGCAGAAATGACCGACGAAGACAAAAAGAGCATCGCTCGCTTAAATAGAGACGTCAGAAAGTTCTCTGTTTCTCTTCAAACATACATCTGCTTCGCTGCTCAAAATCCAGCCCTTCAATTCCAATCTTCCATGAAGGACACCTTTGAAGACAACTTTACTTCTCTTCTGGCTGCATCGTCGTCAACCACCCACAACTCGCCTATGCAAGACGATGATATTAAATTTGACATCGATTTCGACGAAGACGATGTAAAGACCCTCTATGACTACATCGAGAAAGAAGTCGAAGGTGACCTCTACATAGACGAAGATCTCCCAGACGACCTTGTCGCAAATACTATCACTAACATCGGCGACTTGGATGAAGAGACAAGGTTTGACATGTCTTCTTCCGAAGATGAAGATGACGACGAAAAATCAACATCTGAATTCAAGTTCGATATGTCCTCATCCGAAAATGAAGACACCCCCCCTACTCCCCCTACTCCTCAATCGAAAAAGCAAAAAACAGCCTCTTCTCCATCATCCGTGTGTTTTAATAAAAAATGTATGAAACCTATATCAGACCGAAAATACAAAACCGTTTTTTGTAACGAAAACGGCAACTTGATTTTCGTTTATTTCGATTGTTTACAGTGTATAGCTGATACGATGCCTGAGAAGTACAACAAAAAATAAAAAAAATTATTATTTAATTATTCAACCTGAATGTTTTCTCTTTGATCCACGAAAATTGTAACAAAGTAGAAAAGAGTTAAAGATTTTATACATTCAACCTGAATAATAAAATATGACAAGATTGATTTCAAATAATCCAACCATGACTTGCCGTGGAATTGGTATATGATATCGAAAAAATCTCTTCCTCATTTTTTTTTGAAGCAAATCGTACCACAGGAAGATGTCTTAAATTCTTCATGAAGAATTAATAGCCAAAAGCATGTCAATTGGCATGAGGATGTTTATTCAGACTACTGCAACCAATAAAAAAACAACTTCATTCCAGCCAACTATTCTAAGCTTAATTTGGGCATGTCATCAGGCGTAGGACACTGGATCGCCGAGAGTTTTGGAGGAGATGGCATTTTCATGTTCATGTATTCTTTTTTTTGGACAAATTCGTCAATGATTTCTTCAGAATAAAGGTTGTTGATGTTCAACTTTTCTTTTGGCGACGACATATTTATCTTTATTGTTAAAAAATATTATTTCATAGATTAATTTTAGTTTTATTCTCAACTTAATTTTATTCGCACCGCTATTTTCATTTTCAACTTTGCTTTTTTTCTAAGTTCTGAGAAGCAAAAACTCTTTTTTTTAATTTCGTAAAAATAATCAAGGTGAGAATAAAACTAAAACCAATCTTTACTTTTGGAGCGAAAAAACAAACACACAATTCACAAAGTACCAATCATCGCTTTCACAATCAGCTCCATAACGTCATCGCATACTTCTCCATAGGGCATCTCGTTCATCTCATGATTGATCAAAGAAAACACAATGAACCGTTCTTTCAGCGTCTTGAAGATGTCTTTCTTCAGAATCTCGTCTTCAATCTCGATGCCAGAACAGAAAAGAAAGAAGGCCATATCTTTCACGCGTTGTCCGTCCAAGTAGGCGAAGCCGAGGTTGCCGAGACTGATTTGCTTCTTGTACTTGTCGAGATAATGCTTGATTGAGATTCCAAAGTCATTTTTTAACACTCTGAGGAGCTCCAGATTTCCTTCTTTGAAAGCGTAATAGATCATACTGTAAGTTTCAAACTTCTCGACAACGAGTGGATCGGATTTATCGACTTTCCGAACGAGAAGCTCAGATACGACCAGCTTGTATCCTTCAATTCGCTTCTGATCGGACTGGAACTTCCAGTGGTGGTGTGTGTCTTCCCCTCGCAGAGCATCTAGGAGCTGTTCAGTCTCAACCAGGTATGCAAGGTCGTGCTTTTTCAGAACAGCAAGCAGAGATGGGTGCATAATCACGATGGCAGAACACAGGTCAGAATACGCCCGGATCGTTGACGAGTTCTTTTCGGCGCAAACCACATCACAGATAATCCATCTTCCGAATTCATGAAAAGCAGGCCAATCCCAAAACCCTTCTGTTTTGTAAGGCATCGTTCCGTTTCGATGTTTGAACTCGTCGGTGATAGCCTCCAGCATCAGAGCATGAGTGCCAAGTTTCCTGAGGATACGCTTCAATCCTTCCCAGTTTTTCCATTCGAAGAAAAGCGGAATGAGATGGTTGTTAATAACTTGGATGTAAGAAACGTCGGACATCTTTTCTTCAGAGTTCAGAAAGGGAATGAGCTCTTTCTGGTTGACCTCGGTGTTTAGTTTAAGTCGCATGGGAATGATGTCCTTGTTTCCGATAGCATAGATCTGCGTGATATGGAGGAGGCTGTCAGCACCGTGCATAGTCGTGTGGACTGAGATGCGCTACAATTGAGAAATGTGCGAAATATTTTTTCTCATTTTGACCTTGCCTATTTTTTTTTTATCTAGTCTTTTTTTTCTTACCTTGTGTCTTTTTTCCTTACCTTGTGTCTTTTTTTCGATTTCTTAATTTTCATATAAATCAAATAAAAAATAGATCAAACATTGGAAACTTTATTTTTCTGCTTTTTCTTGCGTCACATCCTTTCTAATGTTTCTTCAACTCTTTGGAAATGTAAGTCCTGAATACTTTTTGCATATCCAATGTAATAGACCGTTGGGGCAAGCAATACTTTTTCTCAATCGCCTGGATCATCTGCTTCATTGGAAACACCTTGTCCTTCGGAGGCGAATTGATGTGCATCTTGATGGCTTCGTCGAAGTCAGTCGTGAAGAGGTCGATCAATTTTTCAGGTGTCGAACTGTTCTTTTGAAATTTCTCCAACATCGTTTCTTCAAATTCATGGTCAGTATCCGGCTCAAAGTTAAGTTGATAATCCGGCTCATGCTCATCCGAAAACGGCTGAAACAGAGCAGACGGAGACGAGTCATGTCCTGGAGACGTGGCGGAGAATGCACGAGAGTCTTGTACTGGAGACGTGACTTGTTCAGGAGACGTGACTTGTTCAGGAGACGTGACGGAGAATGCACGAGAGACTAGTACTGGAGACGAGACTTGTTCAGGAGGAGGAGAAACATTTTTCTCTTTTTTCACAACCGCGACTTCGTCATCGTCAATGATCATATAGACCTCGCTTACTTTCGGTTCTTCTTTTTCGGGTTTCTCGGCCATGTCTTTGTACACCTTGAGCTCAGCGGCAGGTAGGTTTTTGAAAGTCATCATGGCCATGAAAAGCACATGGTCTGAGGAGAAGCCACACGCCTGTGCCTCCCGATGCATATCGGCCTTCTTCTCTTCCAGATAGAATTCGAAAGCAGATTTTGTTTTTCCCTTGTTTGCCTTCTTGGTGACCGGTTTCTCGGCTGCTGGTTTCTCAGCTGCCTTGCGCTTCTTGGGAGGATTGGCCTTCTCTTCGTAGGTCTTCTTTGCATCGGGAGACAAAGCGTTCCAGAGGTTTTCGATGTTGCTTCGGGCATCGTCGATGTTGTCGTCATCGCAATCTTCCAGCTCTTTAATCACTTCTTCGTAAAAGATGTCGTATCCAGTCTTCTTCTTTGAAGCAGTGGTCTTCTTTTTCTTTACAAGTCCATACTTTTCCTTCTCTGCGTCAGACAGGTTTTTCCAGCGCTGGGATATCTCCTTCTTGATTTCAGACTTCTTGGTACTCGCAAAGTCAGACTTCTCTTGCTCGGAGCGGATGAACTTCTGGTAGGGCGTTTCCTTCTTGTCTTGCATTTCTTTTTTTTTCTCTGTACAATACGGGTGGTATACAAATAACTCAATCAGATCTCAAATATTTTTTTCAATTTGAGATCTCTCTCTCTTTTTTTTTCTCTGCCTCTATTACCTTAAAGGGAGATGGAAGTTATGGATGTTATAGACAGTTTCTTTGTTGGTTAGAGAAGGAAAAAATATTTTTCTCAATTTGACGCTGCTCTTTTTTTCACTTTAGTACCTTAGCTAAAGCAACAGGGGGGGGGACGGCGGCAAGCTCAAGTACTTAAATATACTCAGTCTAAAGGGGTAGGCTAATTTTTTTCTCAATTTGACGCTGCTTTTTTTTTCACTATAGTACCTCAGATAAGCAACCGACGTCAGGTAGAAGAGGACACTCGTAGACGGTCGCGTGAGAAAATATATTATTTATCAATTTGACCATGCTTGGTTTTTTCTAATCTTAGTACTGCTTTCGCGACATATAAACCAAGGCAAAAAAAGTTTAAAAGGCGTCTTTTTTACTTTTCATTTTTCAAAAAAGTAAATTCCTGGCAATGAGCCATAAAACGTCATCTGGAATGTCAGGAACCCCTTCAGGTTTCCGGTCTGCGTTTTGCAAAAGACAAAAGCGAAAGAACTTTTCTTTTTTCCAGTTGTGGTAGGCTCCTCGGATTGTTGGATTGCTGATTGGGCTTCCGGTATTGCTGTTCAAATAGAACTCTATGAACCGCATAACAGCCTTTTGGTCTCCTCCAGAAGTTCGATTGACGGCTTTCAGGATGCTCCTTTCAATGTAAACAGGATCCAGAACTTTAGAAAGTTCGATACCCAACTCCGTTTGGAACATTCTGAGAAGGTCAAAATATTCCAAGTCCATAAAATGGACGATTAGGTAAGATTTCTTGAGATAGCGGTGGATCAGCTCGTGACCGGCTCTAACTCCTCGGGCTTGCAGTTCTCGAACAACATTCTTCAGGGTCTCTTCGTCTTTTGGAGCGTGGAGCCATGGGTCACAATCTAGATACCAGATAAGGTCTATCCCGGTCTCGTCAATGAGATCAATCGACATCGCTACTTCTACTTCCCGAATTAATCCGAATATTATTTCTCATTTTGACCTTGACTTCATTTTTTTTTGTTTTTTGTAAAGTATCTCATTGAAAGGTATAAGAAATATATGTGAAGGAAAGAAGAAATATCGATGAGATAAATTGAGAAAAAAAATTATAACCCTGTAGTCCATTCATGCAAACCTGTTATTGGATCAAATGAGCCAAACACAGAAAGCTCTAGAACTCTTACGTTACTTCAGCCCGGCCGCCCATGACTTACCGGAAGATGAGGCTACTTTGTCGAATGTTCTGAAGCAACTGCTCGCCCTCGGCGTGGGACCGGGAGATGTACTTGTCAACCGTTACCTGAATAAGGGAACTGTCATCCTGGCTTTGCTAAATATGGGATACTACGAAGTTCTAAGAATATTCCAACGCGATTTTCAAATCGACCTTTCGAAAGTTCCAGGAGCCTTCTATGTCGAAAGTTCCCTCAAAAGATCTCTCAAAAACAAAGACCGCCAGGCTTCGATGAACTTTCTGGACTTTTACCTGGAAAGTTCTTCCACTCTAAAAATTGAAAACGAACCCGTGCGAGAAGCCTACCACAACTGGAAAAAAGAAAAGTTCTTTCACTTTTGTCTTTTGCAAAACGCAGACCGGAAACCTGAAGGGGTTCCTGACATTCCAGATGACGTCTTTTACGTCATTGCCAGGCATTTAGCAATGTTGGAATGTTCTTGATATTGAAAGAAAAGTAAACGAGAACTTTCTTTTTCAGCAAGTTTTATGTCTTTTATCTTCTGCTTCTTAAAAAATAAAATAATTCTTATCAACCTCAAAAAAATAATAGCAAGGTCAAAATGAGAAAAAATAATTATTTCCACTGCCTCACCTCTCAAGTCATACCCTTGATCTTACCCTATAGGTGAGGCATATATGTGTGTTTACCCATAGCAAGGTCAAAATGAGAAAAAAGAAAATGTAAACTAACATGAGAGTGACTATCGTCTCTTACAGAAGTATGCCCAAGTCAACCGGTGAAGACAAAGAAGTCATCAGGAGAATTACTGACGCTTCTTACGGACCCGATTTCATCGCCCAAGTGAACAAAAACCTTTCAGACTTCATCGAAGAAGAGCCGTTCGAGCAGCTGCGGAAGAATAAGAAGAAAATTCGTTCCATCATCCATATCATCTGTTGCTTCGTGGATTGGAATAACCTAAACGGCCTGAAGATGCTCTTGCTCTACGCTTGGAACCATCCAGCATTCATCAGAATGACATCTGCAATCATCAGCGCTCCAAATCTTGGAGCAGCGTACCCAACAATTAAAACGACCCTCGCCGAGCTGGGTAAATGGACAATCCAAACCTTCGGAAGCAAAATAGAGCTTCGCCCGCTCTACACCGCGCTTGTGAGACAAAACAAGGGTCTTTTCTCGTATCTTCAAGAACTCCGCCTTGGATATATGGTCAAACCAAGAGATCTCGTTAGAATGGTCGATGTCACGTCCAGTTGCCCTGAAGACATCGATTTCGTCAAGACAATCATCATTCGACTTGGTCTGTCTCATCCGTCCATTTCTTGGCTATTGAATGATTGCAAGCTGATTGAACGAAGCCTGAAAGTTCAAAACGTCCATCTGATCCGAATGCTTCGCTACAAGTGTGACATCTCTCTCACCCAATACATCACCCCAGATGTGCTCAAACTAACCATCCAGAGATACGAGAGATGGGAGCTTCTCACCCGCGATGAACTCCTCGACTTCATCTGGCTTATCCATCGATGCGGTATCAAAGTTCCTGACCAAGCTCTGCTGGATGCGGCAATTGAAGAATATAAAACTAAGTTTTATATTTTCACCCTCGTAAACCGTGACAAACGAGCACGCGACATGATCCCAGATGACATCTTTTACGAGATTGCTTCCAAGTTTTTCTGAATTATTTGTCTGGGAAAAAATTGAAACAAGTGAATAAATTTCTTCTCTTTGAAAATGTTTTCATCAACTAACATTTTTTTTTTGAGGTATAAGTACACACATTTCAGATAAAATCTAAGGTAAGAAAAAAAAAATAAAAACTTAAGCAAGGTCAAAATGATAAAAATATTTTTTTTGGAGTACGGTGCGGTAAGAAGTGATTGAGCAATCAGAAAAAAATAGAAACAAGGTAAGAAAAAAATAGGCAAGGTCAAAATGATAAAAATATTTTTTTTGGAGTACGGTGCGGTAAGAAGTGATTGAGCAATCAGAAAAAAATAGAAACAAGGTAAGAAAAAAATAAAAAACTTAAGCAAGGTCAAAATGATATTTTTTATGCAGCACTTTTTCTCACACTTCAAGTACCCACTCAAACAGACGTAAATGAAGCGAACTACCACCACTTCCGTTGATCAAGTTGTCATCAAGAAAGCCCGCGTTCGCATGATAGAGAAGTCTATGAAGACCAAGATATTGGATGCAGGAAACAACATTGATGATCTCTGGGCTCTCATCTCTGATGACATTCAAGATGGGTTTGAGAAAGTTGTCTCAAAGATGGACGAGAGAACGACCGAGAAACTTTCATCCGATATTGCTTCTTACAAGAGCGGCTGCGTCTTTGTCGAATTTCTTGCATCAGACTTTGAACAACTCTTTTGGAAAATCGAGGACAAGTACGAACTGCCACTTGGCTACTTTGAGAAGTTTTACGATGAGCTTGTTGATCCGGTCAATTTCGTCGCAACAAAAGAAATCAAGCACTTGAAGAAGAAGAAGACAGCAAAGCGACACGAAGAAGACAAGCAAAGCGACACGAAGAAGACACCAGAGCAAAACGAAGAAGAGGACGAACCCGAAGCTATTGAGACCGGCTCATCTTCGAGCGAAGAAGAAGACATCATCGAAGAAGTCGAAGACGTGGACGAGAACAATGACTATTCTGACGATGATTACGACCCCAACGACGAAGACAATTACTCAGACGACAGCGAGAACGATTCCATCTTGAGTGATTAGTAGCCATTCCGTTTGCTTCAAAATTAAAAGAAAAAATAAATTGATAAAAACTTCACAAGTGTTTTCTTTTGACGTTGAAGCAATAAAAGAAAATATATATGGGAGCTGATCTTAAGGACGAAAGAAATTTTGAGGCAAGACAAGCATGGGCGGACAAGCTTGTCAATTCTTACATCCACAACATGTGTAAATCGAACGTGATCGAAAACGAAGATTTGCTAGTTCTCAATATTCGCAATCTCATTACGATCCTTAAAAACCCAACAGTCGACAAGCTGCTTGAGGTTAGACTTAAGGGATACGCTCAGTCGTTAATTGAGAGTTTGTCAACGACGCTTTCAGCTTCTAACCAACAGAAGCTTTTGTGAGCATATATGCATTTATGCGTTTGTGTATCGTTCTCTTTTGAGAAAAGGAAAAAAAAATAAAAGTATGATTTCCGAAAAAAGAAATTCAGACTTCCCTTTTCGCGAGTATATGTTTAGTCTTGTAAAA
>JGI25921J50272_10000382_pt1 | contig 14668 bp, 13 predicted proteins | sample LauGreSu1BDMLBSD_2_FD_50272 | JGI IMG/M metagenome (IMG submission 50272) | reverse complement strand
CCAAAGCTCCCCTCAATACCACATATGCCAAATACATGAGGGTAGAAATCGCTGCACTGTTCAATTTGGGATCGTTTGGCCAGGGTGCTCCCCAGGTGTAATTAGCCCAGATCATACCGGTTGCTAAACCCAGGAATCCAAAAATAATTCCGGTATTGACCATTTCAACAGCCATCAAATCGTGTTTTTCATTGCCCGAAGCCAAATACTTGATACTGTAAATTACAGAGATGAAGTAGAGAATGATCATGGTGAACCACATGGGCACATGGAAGTATAAATTACGGATGGTCTCATGTAAAATTGGAAGTCGGGGTACTTCCAATAATAAGCCGGCAATTATGGAATAAATTAAGAGCAGGGAAGCTAAAATTTTCCACCAGTTTCTACGCATAGCTCAAGCAATTAGTCACGCCAAAGGTAAGGAAATAACAATAAAGAAACGGTAATGACCATCACATTAATCAGGCTTAAAACACCTATTTCGTCGTAGCTTACCGTACGATCCAAACCATCCATTGCATTCTTAGAAAGTTTGATTAACAACATCAACAAAGGAATGATCACCGGAAAGCTGAGGATGGCCATGAGAGTGCCGCTATTGTTTGCCTTGGCAGCAATTCCTGCGATGAGTGTAAACACTACTGCGAAACTGATACTGCCCAATAATACCGAACAGAAATAAAGCAGTGGATCGCCAAGCGGATTTTTAAATACCAGCGAATAAAAAAATATAGCCAATGCCGACAGCAATAGCATCAGCAAGATATTATAGATTATTTTTGATAAGATGATGGCTTTGGGAGAAGCGATACTGTAGAGGTACAACTGCCGGCCACGACTTTCTTGTACAAAACTTTTTGCAACTGCATTCACTGAAGCAAACAGCATGATGATCCAAAATAAGGCGTTCCAAGTGAGTGGAGCCACTACACGAAAGGAGAGGTAACAAACAAAAATGGTAGAAACCACATACAGCAAAATGCCATTCAGCGCATACCTTGATCGCCATTCTAAAACGATTTCCTTCAGTAGCAGCGCCTTTAGCTGTTTGGTTAAACTCATCGCTGCAAAGATAAGTCATTTCTAGCGTTTAGCGGGGTTCGGGCTGAATAATTGTAAATTGAATCAGGTTCTCTGTCAATATGCATAGCCTTTCGGGTAATATACTGATTAGGGCAGATGAGGAAAGTGTATACCAGATGACCAGCCCTGGGGAAGACAAAACTTTTAGGCAGGAATGCGCTTGTCTACCAATTTAAACCATAGCGGTGGAATTAAAGCAGGCAAAAACATGCTAGTATAGCCTCCGGGCAACACCGGACTATTTTGATAGGATACCAATTTATTGAAAGGTTTTGCTGCATGAAAATGATGATCGGCATGGCGACTGAGATCGATCAGAAAATAACGACTCACTACCTTATCGCTCTGCCAGGAATGCATTTCATTCACTCTTTCTTTATCATCCCTACTTAAGCCATAATGTTCGATATAATTGGTATATTCCAACAAGAGGTTAGCCAATAAAGCCTGCATCAAGACCGCTAAAGCAACCTGATATCCAAAAAAGTAAGCGATCGTTAGGCTAATGAAAATGGCCCCAGCCAGAACAGCAACTACATAATTTTTCAAACCAAAAGGTGAATTTCCCTGCTTTTGCAAGCGTACCTTTTCTAATTCGAAAGATTGTTTAAACTGCCCTCTTACGGTTCGGAAAAAGAAAGCATAGAAACTTTCTCCCTTGTTTGCAGTAACCGGATCATGGCCGGTACCCACCCATTTATGGTGAACGCGGAGGTGATGTACGTAGAAATAGGGATTGAAAACGGAGAATAAAAGCAATCGGCCTAAAAAATTCCAAAAAGCTTGTTTTTTGTGGATCAACTCGTGGGCAATCACAATCCCCAAGCTGCCAGAAGCCGCTCCCGTAGATAAGGCTGCGCCAAAGATCCAAAATCCGGATAAATAACCCTGATAAACACCATAAGCCAAACTAGCAATGGCGATGAATTGTGCAACAACTACCAAAAGCATCAAAAGATCAGGGAGTACATCGTCAGCACCTTCTTCATTATTTTTGTCTTCCGGAAGCAAGATTTCTGCGAAAGCCAGAATCACGAAAACAAATAAAAAATTACTGAGACTCCACCAAGAACCATTGAGATTCCCAAAAACGGCAAGCCCTGCTGGAATGAGGTTGATAAAGTATTTCCAATTACGGAAAGGATTTTTTGAGACAATAAGCATCTTCATGATGATTGAAGATAGCAAAAAAGCGTTACAACAAGAAAATTATTGGCCTTGCTTGAGCTCCATTTTTTCTGCAAAATGGGCACAATAGTCACGCAGATCTTCCACGATCTTTTCTTCGCCTGTGGCCCTTAAAAAGCTGTCGCCCATAGTTTGCAGGGTCTCATAAAAAAAGCGCTTCATTTCATCTACCGGCATTTCCTTCGTCCACAAGTCAATACGCAGCGAATTCTTGTATTGCGCATCCCAGAGGGCCAGCATCATTGACTTAACTGGCAGTGCTTCCTTATTTTTAGCATCAGTCGATTCCCATAAAATGCTTTCCGGCACGTTGTTGTCATCCAGCTCAATGGTCAGTTTTATTTCGGCTTTTTTCATGTTAAAATATCTTGAAGGACATAAATCATCAGGAGCACAAAGATGAGGAATAGCCCCTCAACAATCCAAATCCTTTTGAGGTCTTTGACATAGAATCTAAAGAAAATGTCAGAAAGCAGACATAGCAGCAGCAGTACCAGCACCGGAATGCTGCCCAAAAACCGCCAGCCGGTCTCATCAGCAAAGATCCATAAATAGGCAAGCCCTGCCATGAGCAGGGCGGCCAAAAAATTTAATGGAGTAAAACGAATGCGACTCATCGGCGGCAAAGATAGGCTTTAGTACCTCACAAAAGTCAGTTTGTTAGCCGTAAACTGATAGGGCTGCTGTTCGCTGCAATTACAATCTCGCTTCTCTAACAGCAAGGTTTTATTATCCTGTAATTGTACAATGAATGAATTGTTAGGGAAAGTGCCCTGAGCGGGAAAAGCTGGATCGTAACTCAGGAATAAAGGATCATAGCAATAAATCTTACCGTCTGCTTTAACATCTTTATACACACGGTTGATTTCTCCGCTCATCATCTGGTCGAATTTGTAAACGCCCGGACCAAAAAGTGGCACAGAAGTTCCAAAGGACATTCTCAACTCTGATGGTTTGATATAATCCTTAATAAAAGCAATGTGCGGACTTTCAGGAAATTTTGGCGCATCTTTTTTATACCACCTGCCCTGAAGTGCCCCGACTAAAGTGCCCCGACTAAATCCTGATAAATTTCACCTGCCAATGGCTCTTCTGTTCTTAGCACACCATCATATTGGGTATTGGGTGGCCCCATTAATCGTGTTTCCAATTGGGCCTTGATTGCAGCGTTAAAATAATCGAGTGGCGATACCCCGCTATTGTTCACATACATCCCCATATCCAGCGCCAACTGACCGGGGACCAGGTTACTCTTACCAATTACTTCACCACTTTGGATTTGCATAGAGACCTTTTTTACACAGGACTTTACCATCGTGGTTCCCGCCGAATATTCTTCACAGGTAGCATTGTTACCTAATGCCTGCATTAATTTGGGTGATAAACTGGAGATATGACCAAAAATGAGCGTATTCTCCCCGTTCACTCCGAAAGTGAGCGAATAATCTGAGGTTTCATTCGCTGCTCCGGGATTATAGACGCTCAAACGAATTTCCGCCAACTGCAAATTTCCTGGAGAATAAATGGTAACCGGCTTGACATCTTTTACATAATAAAACCCCATGTGGTCATTTGGAAATACGTGCGAAGGAGGACTGACAGATCCCAGTGGCGTTAAGGATATAAATTCATCCATCGCGATGGGTAAATGATCTAGACTGCCGGGAGTGATGTAATACTTAGATTGATCTTTCCTACAATTTTGCAGAAAAATGCCAAGTAACAGCAAGAACAAAGTTTTCAAATGCGTCTTTTTCATCTTTAGATTTAATTATTAATTAAATACGCTTCAGATGAAAATTTATTGTTTATGCAGAAAACTAGATTTAACTGCAAACAGGGAGGGTTTTTAAGAAAGATAAATCGAATTACCTGCCGCTTCGCTTGGCATTATTTTGAAAAGACTTGCCCTTGTTGCTTGGTTTCGGCCTAGTGGATTTGGTGTTTTTTAGTTTTTTTTCGTGGAAAGCACCTTTAAAATCAGGATTTTCTTTACGCTTTTGTAAATCAATTTCCTTGGCCATGGCCTGCCGCTCGGCATAAGGTGTTTCCTCAATAAACACTTCTTCCGGAATTTCGGCCTTAGTGATAGACTGGCGAATCAGTTTCTCAATTTTCTTGAGATAATAGGTTTCTGCTTCGGTACAAAAAGTGATGGCTTCTCCACTCTTGTATGCCCGGCCGGTTCGTCCAATCCGATGCACATAATCCTCAATCACAATCGGCACATCAAAATTGATCACATGACTTACATCGGCCACATCCAGTCCGCGGGCAGCAACATCGGTTGCCACCAAAATGCGTACTGCTCCATCCTTGAAAGACTGAATAGAGTTGATACGGGTATTTTGTCCTTTATTGGCATGAATAACCCTAACTTGCTCAGGTCCATATTTACGTTCAAGGAAATGGAAAATATTATCGGCAACTGTTTTTGTTTTACAAAAGATGATCAGTCTTTGGAATGCTTCATCATCTTTCAACAAATGCTGCAATAGATTCAGCTTCGTTTTTAAATTGGGTACCGGATATAAAATTTGGCTGACCGTATGTGCAGGAGTTGCTTGAGGAGCCACCTCTACCCTTAATGGAAATTTGAGAAAATCGCCCGAAATTTTCTCTACCAAGGCACTCATAGTGGCGGAGAAAAGTAGATTTTGACGCTTGCGGGGCACCACCTCCAAAATGCGATGAATAGAACCGATGAAGCCCATATCCATCATTTTATCGGCCTCATCCATCACTAAAAACTGCAGCGATTTGGTCACAATATGCCCAGCTAAATATAAATCGAGAAAACGACCGGGGCTGGCTACCAAGATATCTACTCCTTGTTCCAATTGTGCGATTTGTGTCTTGGGGCCCAAACCACCATACAAAACCACAGTCCGTAAATCGGTGTATTTGGCAAAAAGCCGGATATTCTCTTCAATCTGCATGGCCAACTCACGGGTGGGAGCCAAAATAAGGGCACGGGCATCTTTACCCTGAGCGTACTTCAACTTCATCAGCATAGGCAAAACATAAGCAGCGGTTTTACCCGTTCCGGTCTGCGCTATCCCCATCATGTCTTGCCCCGACAAAATTGGAGCAATGGCTTTTTGCTGAATCGGCGTTGGCACAGAATATCCTGCCTCCTCGATTGCATTTAGGATTTGCCGGTTCAGTTTAAAATCTTCGAAGCTCTTGGCCATAGCCGCAAAGATAATCTTTTAACCTGCAATGCGCTTTCATTATCTTTGTACTATGTCATCCATCCTGATCAAAGGCGCCCAAATTGTCAACGAGGGCAAAATCATAGCGGCCGATGTATACATCTACCAAGGCCGTATCGAAAAAATCGCCCCTCAAATTGACAGAAAAGCAGATCAGGAGATCAATGCTGAAGGCTTATATTTATTTCCGGGATGCATTGATGACCAGGTCCATTTTAGAGAACCCGGTCTTACNCACAAGGGCGACCTCTACACCGAAAGCAGAGCTGCGGTTGCGGGCGGGGTTACTTCCTTTATGGAAATGCCCAATACCGTNCCTAATGCACTTAGTCAAGAATTACTGGAGGAGAAATTTCAGCTGGCTTCCAAAAAATCTTTGGCCAACTACTCTTTTTTTATGGGGGCATCCAATCATAATTTGGAGGAGATCAAAAAAACAGATCCAAAAAAAGTTTGTGGAACCAAAATTTTCATGGGTTCTTCTACCGGAAATATGTTGGTAGACCAGGAACGAGCTCTGGAAGATATATTTCGGAATGCACCCACGCTCATTGCCACCCATTGTGAAGATGAAGCGACCATCCGCCATAACCTGGAGCTGGCCAAAGCAAAATACGGAAATGATATTCCGGTAGAGCAACATCCCCTGATCAGGAGTGCTGAAGCATGCTTCTTGAGTTCATCTAAAGCGGTAAAACTGGCCCAAGAGACCGGTGCTCGTCTCCATATTCTTCATATTTCTACCGCTAAAGAACTGGAACTTTTCCGAAACGATATTCCTCTTGTAGAGAAAAAAATCACTGCTGAAGCCTGCATCCACCACCTTTGGTTTTCGGATGCCGATTATGCGAAAAAAGGCAATCTCATTAAATGGAATCCGGCCATTAAAACCGCTACCGATCGTGATGCCATTTTTCAGGCCGTTTTAGATAACCGCATTGATGTGATCGCCACCGATCATGCGCCCCATACCTTAGAAGAAAAATCACAGCACTATTTACAAGCTCCTTCGGGTGGACCTTTGGTGCAACACAGTCTTATCGCCATGCTCGATTTTTACCATCAAGGCAAAATCAGCTTAGAAAAAATTGCTGAAAAAATGGCGCACCATGTTGCCATCTTGTTTCAAGTAGAACAACGTGGATTCATCCGCGAAGGCTATTGGGCCGACTTGGTTTTGACTGATTTAAACAAACCCTATTCAGTTGGCAAAAACAATATTCTGGCAAAATGCGGCTGGAGCCCATTTGAAGGCCATACCTTCCGTTCTTCCATTACGCATACCATCGTGTCGGGTAAATTAGTTTATGAACATGGACGTCTGGTGGAAGCCGGACCCGGGCAAAGACTTCAGTTTGACAGATAATCAAAAAACTATTGACTCCCGACTGACAAGTCCAAAGCCCCTACCCTGCGTAGAATCAATCTAAATAATTACCTTTGTCGTCGATTTAAAAATCACAATGGCCAAAGTTTCTATCAATTTAGCTACCGGCTCTCTGCAAAAAGAAGAGTTGATTGTGGGCATCGATCTAGGTACCACCAATAGCCTGGTGGCCTTCATCAATCCTGATGGAAACCCTCAAGTGATCAACGATACAGGCAAAGGCCTACTGGTACCTTCCATCATCCATTTCCAGGCTGATGGCAGCATCGTGGTTGGCAACGAGGCTAAGGAATTTTTAACCAGCGATCCTGAAAACACTATTTTCTCCGTAAAAAGATTACTGGGCCGGTCTTATCAGGATATTGCCCGCTACCGCGATTTCTTTTCCTATAAAGTGATTGATGACAACAGCGAAAGCTTGGTAAAAATCAAAGTAGCTGAAAAATTCTATACGCCTATTGAGCTTTCCAGCCTGATTTTAAAAGAATTGAAGGAACGGGCAGAACATGCCCTCAAAATACCAGTGAACCGGGCGGTCATCACCGTACCGGCTTACTTTAACGACAGTCAACGCCAAGCCACACGTGATGCCGGCAAATTAGCGGGTTTAGATGTTTTGCGCATTGTGAACGAACCAACTGCTGCATCTTTAGCCTATGGTATCGGTTTAAACCCGGATGAAGAAAAAACCATTGCAGTTTATGACCTCGGTGGAGGCACTTTCGATGTATCCATCCTGCAAATTCAGAATGGCATATTTGAGGTATTGTCTACCAACGGCGATACTTTTTTAGGCGGCGACGATTTTGATCGAGCGATTTTGAATTATTGGATTACCGAAAATAATTTGAATCCGGAAGTATTGGCGAACGACCAATCACTGAACCAAGGCCTTCGTTTAAAAGCCGAAGAGGCCAAAAAGGCCCTCAGTACACAAAATTTATACAATGATTCTCTTAACGGAATTCCATTAGCAATCAGCAAACAGAAGTTTGAAGAACTGATTGCGCCAAAAGTACAGGAAACACTCGACTGCTGTAAAAAAGCGCTGGAGGATGCCGGTATAAAGGCGGAAGAAATACAAGAAGTGATCATGGTGGGTGGTTCAACCAGAACACCGCTGGTTAAAGAACGTGTTGCTGCATTTTTTGGCAAAGCAGTTCATGATCAAATTAATCCAGACCAGGTAGTTGCCTTGGGTGCAGCGATCCAATCGGATATTTTAGCCGGAAACCGTAGTGATATTCTCTTGCTGGATGTTACTCCGCTTTCGCTCGGTATCGAAACCATGGGCGGGCTGATGGATGTGATCATCCCACGTAATTCTAAAGTGCCTACCAAAGCCGGACGCCAATATACCACCTCGGTAGACGGACAGGTAAACATGAAAATCTCTGTTTTCCAAGGCGAACGCGATTTGGTGAGCGAAAATCGTAAACTGGCCGAATTTGATCTCAAAGGCATACCGGCCATGCCGGCTGGACTACCGAAAGTAGACATCAATTTCCTGCTCAATGCCGATGGCATACTTACCGTACAGGCCATGGAACTCCGCTCAGGTATCAAACAAGAAGTGGAAGTTAAGCCTACTTACGGACTGAGCGATAACGAAGTGGAAAAAATGCTGCTGGATAGTATCCAGCATGCCCAGGAAGATGTACAGCAGCGGATGCTGATTGAATCGCGGACCGAAGGTGAGCAAATGCTGTATACCGCCGAACGTTTCCTTGATAAAAACGCCCAATACCTTAACGAGAACGAGATTACGCAAACTCGTCAACACATAGAAGCACTCAAAGCCAGTTTAAATGCCGGCGATAAAGATCTCATCCATGCTAAAATAGATGAGTTAAATGAATACACTCGTCCTTTTGCAGAACGTGTAATGGATATGGCCATCTCCCAAGCCATGAAGGGCAAGCAGATCGAATAAGCTTCCTGAATTCATTTTGCAATCAATTATTCATTTTACTTACCTATTTTCCTTAACCTAATAAATTGGTATTTAGAGAGTTAAATAAAATGATCATTAGAATAAAATAGTATCTTTATCTAAACCAATAAAATTAGAAGCTGTCCGCTTGGCTTCCTTCACCATTGATAAAGATCATGCAAGCAGCCTCCCCCTCTCTGATTGATAAATTATATCAGCTATTCTTATCCGAAAAAACAAAAGCAAAAAGTGAGCATATCATCACGCTGATTGCCATCGGTAGTTTTTTATTGCACCTTTTGATCATTTTTCTTTGTAGAATCGAAGTCCTTGATCTGCAAAATTACTCTGCATTATTGGGTAACCCTATCGGCGCCATTTATACCCCATTTTCCTTCATTTTGGTGTATGAAGTTTATTTACTGATCTACAATTTACCTCGTTCCATCACCACCTATATTGGCAAACAGTATGAGATCATGACTTTAATTGTGATTAGGCGGGTATTTAAAGACCTTTCTCACCTGGAACTGAGTTCAAATTGGTTTGGTATCAAGAACGATTTGCAATTCACCTTCGATATTATCGCTTCCCTTATACTTTTCTGCCTGATTTTCATTTTCATGAGATTAAGTAAGAAAAATCAACAAAAAATCTATGCTGAGCAACCAACACCTGCCCTCAGTCGTTTTTTACGATTCAAAAAAATAGTAGCACTGAGTTTGGTCCCCCTTCTAGTGATAGTAGGCTCCTATAGCTTTGTAAACTGGACCATGGAGAACTTTTTTACCGTTCAAGCTGCAGGAGTTCCCTTAACAAACATCAACAACATCTTTTTTGATACCTTTTTCACCATACTTATCCTGGTTGATGTGCTTTTACTGCTCTTTTCTTTACGGCATACCGATCAGTTTCACAAGGTGTTCAGGAACTCAGGCTTTATCATTTCTACCATCCTGATCCGGCTTTCGTTTGGAGTGGAAGGATTAATTAATACACTGTTAATTATCTCGTCTGTTTTGTTTGGCGTGTTGATTTTGGCCATTTACAATTTATACGAACAGCAGCAGCATCAAAAACTTGCTGAAAACAATCGAAATGGTTCTTGATAAAAAATTAGCTGGACTAATTTCTTGAAACGATTTAAGAGTGCTGCATCAACCTTGCCACATACTTCCCAATAATATCGAACTCTAAGTTCACCACATCGCCGGCTTTCACTTGTTTTAAATTAGTATGCTCGTAGGTGTAAGGAATAATGGCCACTGAGAAGCCATCCATTTTTGAGTCAAACACGGTCAGCGAAATCCCATTTACACAAATGGAACCCTTTTCAACAGTGATGTTTCCAACAGCTGCATCGTATTGAAAGGAATAAATCCAACTACCGTTTTGTTCTTTTACCGCAATGCAGGTCGCAGTTTGGTCAACGTGTCCTTGAACAATGTGGCCATCCAGGCGGCCGTTCATGGGCATGCAGCGTTCCAGATTGATGAGATCACCTACTTTCAGATGACCCAGATTGGTTTTATTGAGCGTTTCAGTAATTGCTGTTACAGTATGGCAGCCTGGCTTTAGCTCCACCACTGTGAGACAAACCCCGTTATGAGCCACGCTTTGATCTATTTTGAGTTCCTCAGAAATGGGCGATCGGATGGTTAAATGTAAATTACCAGCTTCGCTTTGGAGCGATTCTACTTGGCCTAAGGTTTCTATAATTCCTGTAAACATCAGAATTGGGTTCTGTTTTTCTTCCAGGCAGTAGCGATTACTCCACTTGCCTGATGGGTGATGGTGCTTGGTTTTTGCTGGATTAATTGTGCAGCTACCAGCGCAGCAATCATAGCTTCCGACTCATTTTCTTGCTGCAAATTTTCTGGATGGAAATATTTTTTTACAAAATGGGTATCGAACTTACCGGAAGTAAAAGCCTCATGCTGCATTACAAATTTTCCGAAAGGTAAGGTGGTTTCAATACCCGTAATTTGGTATTCATCAATAGCTCGAACCATCCGTTCAATGGCTTCTTCCCTATTTTTACCATAGGTGATGAGCTTCGCGATCATCGGATCGTAATAGATCGGAATCTCCATGCCTTCCTCAAAACCATCATCTACCCGTACCCCCGGTCCTTGCGGCAAACGATAGGTTTGCAGTGTACCGATATCAGGCAAAAAGTTATTCGCCGGATCTTCGGCATACACCCTTAACTCTACAGCGTGGCCTTTTATTTCCAAATCTTCTTGTTTGAAGCTCAACTTTTCTCCACGGGCAATTTTGATTTGTTCTTTAACTAAATCAAGTCCGGTGATCATTTCCGTAACCGGATGTTCCACCTGCAAGCGGGTATTCATCTCCAGAAAATAAAAATTGAGCTTTTCATCGAGGATGAATTCAACCGTACCCGCACCCACATAATTGCAAGAACGGGCAACATCTACCGCACATTTACCCATTGCTGCTCTGATCTCGGGAGTCAAAACTGCCGAAGGTGCTTCCTCTACCACTTTTTGATGACGACGCTGTACCGAACATTCGCGTTCAAACAGGTGTACAATATTACCATGTGTATCTCCCAGTACCTGGATCTCAATATGTCTGGGTGATGAAACATAGCGCTCAATAAATACCGAACCATCGCCAAAAGCCGAGGTAGCTTCGGAAACCGCCAACTTCATTTGTTCTTCAAAATCATTCACACTTTCCACGATACGCATCCCCTTTCCACCACCGCCGGCGGCAGCTTTGATCAAAATGGGAAAGCCAACTTCTTCTGCTCTATTTTTGGCCTCCTGAACATCAGTAATGGCTTCTTCGGTACCGGGAACCATTGGGATGTTATATTTTAGTGCAGCTGCTTTGGCCGACAATTTATTCCCCATGATTTCCATCGCTTCGGGCGAAGGGCCGATCAAAATCAGTCCTGCTTTTTTTACCTCTCGGGCAAAAGCAGCATTTTCTGATAAAAATCCGTAACCGGGATGAATGGCCTCCGCTCCGGTCTGTTTACAAGCACCAATAATATTGTCAAAAACCAGATAAGATTGATTAGAGGGTGCCGGACCGATACAAACCGCTTCATCCGCATAGCGAACATGCAAAGCATTTCGATCGGCTTCAGAATATACAGCCACCGTCTTGATACCCATTTCACGAGCAGAGCGCATGATGCGCAAGGCAATTTCACCACGATTGGCAATCAGGATTTTTTTCATCGATGCAAAGTTAATCGTTTAGCTCATTTTTTGGAGCGTTTGAATTGTATGAGCCACCATGTCTGTTGATACGTCTAAATGAGTCACAAAACGAACCATCTGATGACCAAAAGTGCTGCATTTAACTCCATTAGCAGCCATATTAGCTACAAACTCATCTGCAGGAACTTTCAAATCCAGTTCAAAGATCACGATATTGGTATCTACCGGCATCACTGATAAAACATAATTCTGTTTTTCCAGAGCTTCACCTAATAAACGGGCATGTTCGTGATCAGTTTGAAGTCTTTCTACCTGATGATCGAGTGCATAGATGCCCGCAGCGGCTAAATAGCCTGCCTGACGCATGCCCCCTCCAAAAACTTTACGAACCCTGCGAGCCTGTTTAATGGTTTCCTTGCTGCCCAATAGCACAGAACCCACCGGAGCTCCTAAACCTTTAGACAAGCAAATGGAAATACCATCAAATAAGCGGCCATAATCTTTCGGCTGCTCTCCGGTTGCCACGAGGGCATTAAACAATCGGGCCCCATCCAGATGTAATTTTAAACCATGTTTTTTGCAAAGTTGTTGGATGGGCTCAATCTGAGCAACGGTATAACAACTTCCGCCACCACGATTAACAGTATTTTCCAAAACCACCAAACTGGTACGTGGGTAATGAATATTATCGGGATTGATATGAGGTTCAATGTCCTTAGCCGTCAATCTACCTCGATCTCCATTCAATAAACGAACCGAAGCCGCAGAATTAAAAGCAATACCACCACCCTCATATCTGTAAACGTGTGCGGTTTCATCGGCTATCACCTCATCCATGGGTTGCGTAAAACATTTAATAGCAATCTGGTTGGTCATGGTACCCGAAGGACAAAATAAGCCGGCTTCCATGCCAAACATGCTGGCAAGTTTGCTTTCCAATGCATTCACCGTTTCATCTTCACCATAAACATCATCCCCCACCGTTGCGCTCCACATGGCTTCCAACATGCCAGGTGTTGGTTTTGTTAGCGTATCACTTCTTAAATCAACTATCATAAGTATTTTTTAATCCTTCTAATTTATTGTTTTTTCAGACTCATTGTTGAGCAATTTGAACTTAAAAAATAGAACCGAAATTTGTCTTTATGGCAATTTAGGTCAACAAATAAATCACAAAGTGTACGATATACACAGAAATTTCTATTTTTGAATAATTATTTCTAACTAACCTTATGATCATTATTGCCGACGGGGGGTCGACCAAAACAAACTGGTGTTTGTTGAACGAAGACCAAAAACGCATTTACTTCAATACTGAAGGTTATAATCCTTATTTCTCAAGTACCGACTACATCGTCAACTCTTTGAGAAATAACCTTCCTGCTGATCTTAATATTGCTGGTATTACCGAGCTTTATTACTATGGTGCAGGTTGCTCTACACCTGAGAAAGTAGGCATTGTGGTGGATGCCATGAAAACAGTTTTTACTGCAGCTAAAGTATCGGTGGGCCACGATTTATTGGCAGCTGCTCGGGCTTTATTAGGAGTTGAGGCTGGTTTTGCGGCTATTTTGGGTACCGGAACCAATACTTGTTTGTACGATGGTCAGGATATTACCCTAAACATCGATTCTTTAGGTTATTTCCTGGGGGATGAAGGAAGTGGATCATTCATCGGGAAAAGGCTACTTCGCGACTACATGCGTGGATTTATGCCAGGCAATTTACAAGAGGTTTTTTATGAAACATATAAATTAAGTGACGAGGATATCTTGGATAATTTATATAACAAACCGCTACCTAATCGTTTTTGTGCAAGTTTCTCTAAATTCATTTACGATAACAACAATTACGTTGAATACACCCGCGATGTAGTGGGTGAAGCTTTTAGGGCTTTCTTCAAGAATTTAGTTTCACGTTATCCTGATTATCAAAAACACAGCCTCAATTGTGTAGGTTCAGTAGGCTATAACTTTCGTGATATTTTGGCTGAGGTAGCCAATGAATACGGCATGAAAGTGGGAAAAATTATCCGCTCTCCTATTGATGATCTGGTGCACTACCACCTCGAACTAGCCCCTTCCAGTAATTAATTAGATAATTCCGTGCAAGGAAGCGCCTGGTTTTGCCAATCGCTCAATTTGTTTTTCAACCGCTGGATCTTTTTCCAAAACCGGTGCATGGTGTGGTTTAATCCGGGCATCGATGATCAGTGAACTACAAGCCCAATGCTTGTGCTCAAAATAAGCATTTACCCCATGGATATCGTGTGATGGATTGCTGCGGGTAAAAGTGACCCACACAAAATTATGGATGCTTTCTGCAGTAAATCCAGCATCGTCACATAAAACTAACATCGGTAATCCATTCAGGTTTTGTGATTTTAGGTGCTGATTAATAATCTCTACTTGATCTCGGGTAATATTTTCATCCTGATACTTCGGCGCTTCTACAGCCAATACGCCGGGCATTACTAATTTGTAATTATCAAAACCACGCGGCAGGTTAAAATCTGCAGGTAATTCAGACCATAATTCTCGTTTTTGATCGCCGGCAACGGCAAAAACTACTTTTGAACCGCTGTTTAAATCCGAACCACTGTAATCGAGGGTATCTATCGTGGTTTTGGTATGGAAATGTACATCACGGCTCAAGTCTAAAC
>JGI25921J50272_10000381_pt1 | contig 14674 bp, 8 predicted proteins | sample LauGreSu1BDMLBSD_2_FD_50272 | JGI IMG/M metagenome (IMG submission 50272) | reverse complement strand
CCGGTCGGGACGCAAGTAGATGGTCCAACATAAATGGTGTCGATAGCCAACGTCTGGTTCATAGTGACGGTGACGGTGTCAGTTTGCGTAAAATTACAGTTGTCTGTGGCCGTTACGAGATAATACATGGTGCCGTTCTGACCTATGCCCACCGATATGGAATCGTTGGTCCCTAAACTGGCGCCGGCTAAATTCTCCCAAGCATAGTCGTATGGGGCATAGCCACCTGAAGCACTTGCAGCNAGCCACACACTATCGGTGGCGCAGTATACGGTTGGGTTATTGCCGGTAATGTTGATGATGGGGCCTTCACCTATATAAATGGTGCCCGAAGAGGTGATGGTGTCACCACAAGGGTTGATCAATTGGACGGTAATAACAACAGATTCAAAGCCTTCGTTGATACCATCTTGTGTAGGAGTAAGGGTAATAATAACGGTGTCTTCGCCAGGCAAGAAGGTGATGGGGTTTGGCAAAGTGTTGTAGTCGATACCTTGTTGCGCAACACCACCAATAGTGTAGTTGATGATGAGCGTATCGTTCACTTGTCCTGGAGGACGTGTGAAAATGAAATCTGCGTAGGTACAACCCTCCACAATAGTGGTGTCGCCAGAAACGGTGGCAACAGCAACATCAACGGCGGCAGAACTAAATGAACCCGCCTCCAAGAACACCCCGGAGTCGTAAGATTGGTCACCCACATTTGAAATAGCCAGCTTGATGTGGTATAATTGGTTGCACTGAACGCTTGCTGCTGCTGTCAGTAAAACGGTGGTGCCGTCATATTGGATCGCATCCCCATAAGTTAACGTAGAGCTCGCTTCATTGAAGACATAATATTGCGTATTGGAAACGTCGCCCACATTGTTAATAGTTACTGGAATTCCGCCTGGAATGGTAGCAATATTGGTGCCCCCATTTGGGTAGCCAGGTAAAACATATGGCCCAGAAATACCAGGCCCCCACAAGAACAAACCAAAAGCATCATTAAAAGATGATGGCGAAAACTCAGGATATTCATCTGAGCCAAACATGTAATTGAACACAAGGGTATCTCCCGATGGAATAAAGTCAAATTCAAGCACAACTCCGTTTGTAACGCCACCCGCTGCGATATCATTGAGGTGTGGATCTGACGCCACGCTGGACGTAGGAGGGTTATTGTTGGTAAAGGACGAGCCTGAGTTGGGCCCGATGGCCGCAATGGCATTTCCCGTAGTGAGAACCAAACCATTACTGATGGGGAAAGCTGCGTTGGTATTTGTAAAATACCCAACGTTTCCTTGAGGTGTATTGGCTAGCGCCGGATTTCCATTGATGGTCACATTAAGTGCAGTTACACCAAAACCAAGCAAAACGTTGTCGACGAGTTGCTGTGGTGTTTGTGTAGTTGACACCGAAATAGGTTGAGCCAACAATGACCCGACAGAGCAAATAAAAATGAGTTGTAGTAAGTGTTTCATATGTACAAGTTGCCGTTTAGACGTCCGAATAGATCAAAAAGTTGCATAACAAAATTAATATAAACTGCGACGTAACAAAACACCGCGATTTTTCGCAACTTTGAGGTATAGAAATATTATGGAAAAAACACAACAATTTATTCAAAGCAACAAGCAAAAATTTGTCGATGAATTATTTGCGCTTTTGCGCATTCCTTCTGTCTCTGCAGACGCCAATTTTCAGCAAGATGTCGCTGCATGTGCACAGCATTTGGCAACTCATTTTCAAGCGATAGGCCTAGACTCCGTAGAGGTCATACACACCGCTGGTCATCCGATCGTTTATGCGGAGAAAATCATAGACACAAGCCTACCCACTATATTGGTTTATGGCCATTACGACGTTCAGCCAGCAGATCCGTTAGAGCTCTGGCACAGTCCGGCTTTTGAACCCGTCATTAAACAAACCGCGATTCATCCTGAAGGAGCTATTTTTGCTCGAGGAGCCTGTGACGATAAGGGTCAGTTTTTTATGCATGTCAAAGCCGTTGAGGCCATGTTGCAAGCCCAAGAGCTGCCTTGTAATGTCAAACTGATGATTGAAGGAGAAGAAGAGGTGGGCAGTCCCAATCTTGCCATTTTTGTTAGAGAGCATAAAGCAAAACTGAAAGCAGATATCATTTTGGTTTCAGACACCGGAATGTTGGCCAACGACACGCCCTCGATCACAACAGGATTGCGCGGCTTAAGTTATGTCGAAATAGAAGTAACGGGTCCTAATCGCGATTTACACTCAGGGCTATATGGTGGTTGCGTAGCCAACCCGATTAATATCCTCACGCAAATGATTGCCAGCCTTCACGACGACAACATGCGCATTACAGTGCCTGGTTTTTACGATAAAGTTGTGGAGCTTTCCGAAGCAGACAGAGCCGAAATGGCAAAGGCGCCATTTTCAGAAAAAGCATATTGTGAGGCACTGGACATCAACTCGACACACGGCGAAAATGGATACAGCACCATGGAGCGCGGCTCCATCCGCCCAACGCTAGATGTCAATGGTATTTGGGGAGGTTACACAGGNGAAGGCGCTAAAACAGTGATTGCTTCCAAAGCCTATGCGAAAATCTCCATGCGCTTGGTTCCGGACCAAGACCCTGATGAAATCACTAGTTTGTTTCAGACGCATTTTGAAAAAATAGCTCCCGCTAGCGTACGCGTCAAAGTAACGCCGCATCATGGTGGCCAGCCGGTAGTAACACCTACAGATTCGCCTGCTTATGCTGCAGCAAGCCGTGCTTATGAAACTACTTTTGGCAAAAAACCAATTCCAGTGCGCAGTGGTGGCAGTATCCCAATTATTGCGATGTTTGAACAAGAACTCGGCTTAAAAACCATTTTAATGGGCTTTGGGCTCGACAGCGATGCCATTCATAGTCCGAACGAGCACTATGGTCTTTTTAATTTTTACAAAGGCATAGAGACCATTCCTTATTTTTTCAAGAATTTTAGTCAAATCTAAGATGAGGTCTGTTCTTATTTTCTTGGCTTTATTTGCTTTGGTTTCTTGTAAGAGTTTAGAGGAGCCGATTGAAATGATCAGTTACGACGGATCTCAGATTGAACAGTTTAGTGGTCAGTTGGTGAAGTTCAAAGCAGGCTTTCATGTTCAAAATAATTTATGGCTTCCCGTAAAAATGAAGCCCGGCAGTTTTGAGCTTTTTATCGATCAGCAAAAAATAGGCAACTTGTATTTAGACGAGCCCATCAAATTGCGCGCACATCGCGAAAACCAACTTGAGGTGCCCCTGCGAATTATTCCCGAACCCGGATTTATCACCACGGCATACAAAGCTGCTAAAAAACCAATGATTCAGGTGAAGATCAGCGGCTATCCAAAAGCGGGAGTATTTTTCTTGTACAAAACTTTTCCCATATCCAAAGAAACACAAATTGAACCCGCTCAATTTATTCCTTACTTTCCTACTTTCTGATGCTCACACACGCCGCTCCTAAAAAATTATTTTTGCTCGACGCCTATGCGCTTATTTACCGAGCGTATTTTGCATTTGCAAAAAACCCACGCGTCAATTCAAAAGGCGAAAACACCTCGGCTGCGTTTGGCTTTACCAATGTGCTCATCGATGTGCTTAAAACAGAACAGCCCACACATATTGCGGTTGTTTTTGACCCACCAGGGGGCTCTGTCCAGCGCCAAGAAGAATACGTCGAGTACAAGGCTCAAAGGGAAGAGATGCCCGAGGACATCCGCTCCATGATTCAACCCATCAAGCAAATTGTACAGGCGTTCAATATTCCAATTTTAGAAGTAGCGGGCTACGAAGCCGATGATGTCATCGGAACAGTTGCCAAACTTGCAGAACCGAGGGGTTTCATCACTTACATGATGACCCCCGATAAAGATTATGCCCAACTTGTGACACCACAAACCTTTATCTACAAGCCGGGAAGAGGAGGAAATCCGCCCGAAATCTTGGGTGTTAAAGAAGTTTGTGAAAAGTTTGAAATCACCAACCCCCTTCAAGTAATTGATATTTTAGGTTTATGGGGCGACACTTCTGACAATATTCCTGGTATTCCTGGTATCGGTGAGAAAACAGCAAAGCTGTTGGTTGCTAAATACGGCTCAATGGAGGGTTTATTTGCCAACGTACACGAACTTAAAGGCAAGCAAAAAGAAAATGTAGAGAATTTTCAGCAACAAGGGCTCATGTCTAAGTCTTTAGCTACTATTATCCGCGACGTGCCTGTTGAATTTGATGAAAAAGACCTCGAAGTATGTCCTGTCAATGCCGTTGCAATCCGAGATATATTCACGGAGCTAGAGTTCCGGACACTCGCCAAGCGGATCATCGGAGAAGAAATTGTGGTGACACAAGCGAGCACATCCAAAGAAGAAGCGCAACTCGATTTATTTGGTGTGCAAAGCATGCTTGAGCCACAAGAAGCCGCAGCCACTGCTCATTACAAAACGATTGCAACTGAAAAACCAAGTTACCACCTGATCACAACCGCAGAGGAGCGCAAAGAATTACTCGAATTGCTATTAGTCCAAAGCGAGGTGTGTTTTGATACAGAAACTACCTCAATAGATGCGCTACATGCCGACCTGGTCGGTTTTTCTTTTTCATACAAGGCGCGCGAGGCGTTTTATGTCCCTGTTCATGCAGATTTCGAGGAAGCAAAAGCCATTATTCATGAATTTGCGCTCATTTTTGAAGACATATCCATCGAGAAAATAGCACACAACCTCAAGTACGATTTAAAGGTTTTGCACCGTTATGGCATTGAGCTCAAAGGACCACTTTTTGATACCATGATAGCGCAATACCTGATCAACCCTGAGTCAAAGCAAGGCATGGACTTTTTAGCAACGTATTACTTGTCTTACCAACCTATTTCGATTGAAACACTACTTGGCAAGAAAGGAAAAAATCAAGGAAACATGTCTGATTTGGCGCCCGAACAAATCAAGGATTATGCTTGTGAAGACGCCGACATTACTTTTCAACTCAAGAAATTACTAGAACCCGAAATCGAGAAACCGCATTTGCATCACTTGTTTTATGAAGTTGAAATGCCACTCGTTAGGGTGCTCAAAGACATCGAACAAGAGGGCATCGCGATTGATGTGCCTGCTTTGAATGCCTTTTCTAAAGAACTAGATGAGCGCCTGGTTGATTTAGAAAATCAAATTAAAGAGCTTGCCGGCGAACCTTTTAACTTGGACTCTCCTAAACAACTCGGAGAAATTCTCTTTGAAAAACTGCAAATTTCGAGTAAAGCCAAGAAGACCAAAACGGGTCAGTACGCTACTTCAGAAGACATCCTTCAGAAACACGAACACGATCACCCGATTATTGGCCACATTTTGGAATACCGTCAATTGCGCAAGCTCAAAAGCACCTATGTAGACCCATTACCAACGCTTTGCGACCCGATTGACGGCAGAATCCACACCAACTTTATGCAAACCGTAACAGCAACGGGTCGCTTGAGTTCGAATAATCCGAATTTGCAGAATATTCCTGTGCGTTCAGCTAAAGGACGAGAAATTCGCCGCGCTTTTGTCCCGAGGTCGGCCGATTTTCAGCTCATGGCCGTCGATTACTCGCAAATCGAATTGCGCATCATCGCCGCGCTATCAGGCGACCCCAACATGATTGCCGCGTTTAAAAGCGGAGACGACATCCATGCGGCCACCGCGGCAAAGGTTTTTCATACCTCAATAGAGGAGGTAACTCGCGAGCAGCGCAGCGCGGCCAAAGCAGTCAACTTTGGCATTATTTATGGCCAGTCTGCGTTTGGTTTGGCACAAAATCTGCAAATCTCGCGCACTGAAGCAAAAGGAATTATCGATGCGTATTTTGAACAATACGGGACCATCAAAACATATATGGATAAAGTTATTTCGCAAGCCAGAGAAGAGGGTTATGTAGAAACGATCCTGAAGCGCAGGCGCTATTTGCCAGACATTCATTCGGCCAATGCCGTGGTGCGCGGCTTTGCTGAGCGCAACGCCATAAATGCGCCCATTCAAGGCTCGGCCGCAGACATCATCAAGCTCGCAATGGTCGCGGTTCACAAAGCCATGAGCCAACAAAAGTTGCAGTCCAAAATGATTTTGCAAGTACATGACGAACTTGTATTTGATGTACACCGCGATGAGGTGGAACTCATGCAGCAATTGGTAAAAAAAGCCATGGAAGAAGCAGTAGCCTTGGAGGTGCCCATGGAGGTCGAAATGAAAACTGCCGAAAATTGGCTCGAGGCCCACTAAATAAACTTACGGTATCTTTGTAACACTTAATTTATACAATGGAAATTCTCATCAAAGCTCTTCAGCTCATCACGTCATTAGCTATTTTAGTTACACTCCACGAATTCGGACATTATATCCCCGCCAAATTATTTAAGACGCGTGTTGAGAAATTTTATCTGTTTTTCAATCCCTATTTTTCTTTTTTTCGCTGGAAACGTGTAAACGGTCAAAAGAAAAAATCTTGGTTTAGTAAGTCGTCACCGAGCGAATGGTCTGAAGACCCAGATACCACAGAGTGGGGCATCGGTTGGGTTCCGCTTGGCGGGTATGTCAAAATTGCTGGCATGATCGACGAATCGATGGACACCGAACAACTCAAGAACGAACCACAAGCCTGGGAGTTTCGAAGTAAAAAACCATGGCAGCGCCTCATTATCATGATTGGTGGCGTCACCGTCAATCTTGTGCTAGGCTTTATTATTTATATCGGCGTTGTCTTTACTTGGGGGCAGCTGACTCTCGATCAGAACAAGCTTCAATCAGGTTTGGGCGTACACCCATACATGGCTAGATATGGCATCTACTCTGGCGATATCGTTTTGGATATTGAGGGCAAGAAACCCCTCAATTTAGATGAAATCAATAAGGAAATTTTATTGCGAGGCGCGCACAAGCTTACGGTTCAACACCCAGACGGCACGATCGCACATCTTACACTTCCTTCTGATATTGATCAAAAATTATTTGAAGCTGGTGCCTTACCTGCATTTACCTTGCGTTCTCAATCACCAAAAGTAGCGGAGGTCACAAAAGATTCGCCCGCTTTGCGCGCAGGATTCAAAGCCAAAGACCAGGTGTGCGAAGTCAATGGAAAAGCCATTCGCTTTTATGACGAGTTTCAAGCGGAGCTTTTTGCCCATAAGAATGAGAAGGTCGCCATAAAGGTGGCAAGAAACAGCAATTCAAAAGACACGATCACACTTGATGTCAAAGTGAAAGATAATGGCACAATTGGCATCATGGCCAATTCAGAGTACATAGACCAAAAAGCCATTACTGATAAAAAATACGGTTTCGCACAGAGTGTGAGCATCGGGATGGGTTATGGCTACAACACATTATCTGATTATGTGAGCCAATTTAAATTTGTATTTACGAAAAAAGGCGCCACGCAAATAGGTGGTTTTGCTTCAATTGGCAATATGTTTCCGCCGCTATGGGATTGGCATACCTTCTGGCTAACAACCGCATTGTTGTCTATCATTCTTGCCTTTATGAATATTCTTCCTATTCCGGCACTCGACGGCGGCCACGTTGTTTTTCTCTTATATGAAATGATTACAGGTAAAGAGGCGCCTCAAAAAGTACTGGAGGTTGCGCAATACATCGGGATTTTCTTATTGCTTTCACTCATGATTTACGCTAATGGCGCCGACCTCGTACGTTGGCTACTCAAATAATTCGCTATGCAACGATTTCAAAATTATGTACTTGGTCAGTGGATAGACGGCCAAGGTGTTGAAACACCCTTATTCAATGCTCTTACCGGAGCTCAAATAGGCGAGGCGTCTAGTGCGGGCCTAGATTTCAATGATATCCTAAATTATGCGCGCAAAAATGGGCAGGCGCTCCGCAAAATGACTTTCCAGGAAAGAGGACGCATGCTCAAAGCATTAGCGCTCTTTTTAATGGAGCGCAAAGCAAAGTACTATGAGATTTCTGCACTAACAGGCGCCACTAAAGTAGATTCTTGGATTGATATCGAAGGCGGCATCGGGAACCTCTTTGCCAACGCGAGTTTGCGCCGTCAATTCCCAGATTTACCTTATTATGTCGACGGTGTTGCTGCGCCGCTTTCAAAAAATGGCTCATTTATAGGCCACCACATTATGGTTCCTAGAGAAGGAGTTGCGGTGCACATCAATGCTTTTAATTTCCCAATTTGGGGCATGCTTGAAAAAATTGCCGTCAATTTAATGGCAGGGGTTCCGGCAGTAGTGAAACCATCTGAATACACTTGTTTTTTGACCGAAGTCATGGTCAGAGACATCATTGATTCCAAAATTTTACCCGAAGGCTCCTTGCAACTCATTTGCGGACTTGGCCGAGGCATCTTGGACACAGTTGATGCCCGAGATATTGTGACGTTTACCGGAAGTGCAGCAACCGGCAAGTTACTTAAAGGCTTGCCGCGTATTGCAGAACAAAGTGTGAGTTTTAATCTTGAAGCCGATTCTTTAAATGCGACGATTTTGGGAGAGGCGGCAGTTCCGGGCACTGCAGAATTTGATTTATTTGTCAAAGAATGTGTCAAAGAAATGACCATCAAAGCTGGGCAGAAATGTACGGCGGTGCGACGCATTATTGTCCCTGAAAATTTACTAGATGAGGTTCAAGCAGCCATTGCTGCACGCTTGGCCACAACCAAAATTGGAGACCCTTCGGCCGAGGGCGTTAGAATGGGATCGCTCGCTACCAAATTACAAGTAGAAAGAGTGCGTGCCAACGTAGACCTCTTGGCACAATCTCAACAAATAGTCTATGGTCATCTTGATGATTTTGAAGTATTNGGCGCAAGTAAAGATGCGGGTGCGTTTTTCCCGCCNGTTTTGTTCCGCAATGAACATCCTTTTACCTCAACNGCCGTTCANGACATTGAAGCTTTCGGACCCGTAGCCACTATCATGCCTTATAAAGATTTAGATGCNGCAATTGAATTGGCTAAAATGGGCAAGGGCTCTTTGGTCTCCTCCATCGTTACACCCGACAATCAAGAAGCGGTNAATTACGTCATTGGCGCTGCAAGCATGCACGGCCGTATTTTAGTTCTTAATGAAGCTTGCGCCAAAGAAAGTACAGGCCATGGCTCTCCAATGCCTTTGCTCACGCACGGCGGCCCGGGCCGCGCTGGTGGCGGTGAAGAAATGGGCGGAAAGCGGGGTGTGCTCCATTATTTGCAACGCACCGCCATTCAAGGACACCCGAGTACCATTACCGCCATCACACAACAATTCCAAGTTGGTGCTAACATGCCCGAAGCACAACCACATGTCTTTAGAAAGCACTTTGAAGAATTAGTCGTGGGTGAGACGGTATTTACCCATAAGCACACCGTTACAGATGCAGATATCGTGAATTTTGCCAATGTTTCTGGCGATAATTTTTACGCCCACATGGACGCTACGTCTCTCGAAGGCACCATCTTTGAGCGCCGAGTGGCGCATGGTTATTTTATTCTTTCTAAAGCTGCCGGCTTGTTTGTGGACCCTAAAAAAGGACCGGTTTTACTTAATTACGGAATTGAGGAGGCGCGTTTTACAAAGCCCGTTTACCCTGGTGCTACTATCGGCGTGCGTTTTACAGTAAAAGAAAAGATTGATCAAGAGAAGCGCTCAGAAGAAGACATCGCAAAAGGAATCGTGAAGTTTTTGGTAGATGTCTATGACGAAACGGGCGAGACCGTTGCATTAGCTACCATTCTGACGATGGTTAAAAAACTTACAGACGCTTAATTCTTCTCGTCTTCTTCAGCAAACTCGATTTCGAGCTTATCGATGTCGTAGTCTGTTTCTTCGTTGTAGATATCAAAGAAAGGTTCCTGGAATGAACGCATGCTGAACTTGCGCTCAAGTGTTAAAAGCAGCGCCGGCAAGATGATCAAGTTGGTGGCCATACCAACCATAATCGTAATCGATACCAATAGTCCTAGAGCCTTCGTGCCTCCGAACTGCGAGAACACAAACATCAAGAAGCCGAAGAATAGAATGACAGACGTATAGAAGATACCTAAGCCTGTTTCACGCAAAGAATGCAGAATCGCAAAACGAACGTCCCAGGCGTGTTGTTTGAGCTCATTTCGGTATTTCCCAAGGAAGAGAATAGCGTTGTCTACAGTAATACCCAACGCAATACCAAATACGAGAATGGTAGAGGGCTTGAGTGGAATCTGAAAGTAACCCATGATTCCGGCAGTAAAGAGCAAAGGAATGATGTTTGGTATCATGGAGACCAAAATAATACGCATCGAGCGGAAGAGGAAGGCCATCATGATAGCGATAGAAACAATGGCAAAGACAAGGCTTTGAAGTAAGTTGACAAAGAGGTACTTGGTGCCTTCGGTTTGTACAACTTTAATACCTGTAAACACGAGGTCGTATTGCTCTGAGTCAATGGCTTTGCGCAGGTTTTTGTTGAATTTTTTGGTCCCGGCATATGCTTTGATTTTTTCAGGATCCATGTCAAGAGCCATTTGCTTTTGGTCATTTCCATTTGAAACAAGCGCTGTTAGGCTATTGAAAACACCGGTGTGTTCGTAGATGATGCTGTCTAGCGCAGCTGTATTCCCTTTACTGATTTTGGTGTAAAGTCTGTCTAGGGTTGCTTGTTCAGGATTTAAAATTTGCTTGGTTTTGATTTTCATGGCATCCAGGGCCGGCCCAACCTTGTCTACACTTAAGTCTTTCATTTGCATGCGAATGCGCAAAGTTGTTTTACTGGTGTCCACGAGGTTTTTGAGTGAAATAGAGCCGCCGTTGAGGCTACTTAAGTCTAATTTATCAATGTATTTTTTAAGGCGGAGTTTGTCGCGGCTGGAAATAATCGTGTATTTGTCCGGGTCGCCGCCGTGATACGCCATGTTGATCGACTTGATCAAGTCAACATAAGAAATGCTTTTGGAGAAGAGGGTGTCCTTAGCAAAAAGACTTTGAATTTCTTCTACTTTGCGCATGGTTTCAGCATTGAATAACCTGCCCTTTTCTTTGTAGTCGATGGTGATTTCAAATGGAATAGAGCCACCGAAGTTTCGTTCCACAAATTTNAGATCGAGTAAAATAGGATCATCAGAAGGCAAATCGCTGGTCACATTTCCAGTGGAAATGATTTTTGTCATGCCATATAGGCTGAAAATCACGAGTAGAATAGAACATACGTATATCCAAGGCCTGTATTTAGTGACAATTTTTACAATAATTTCAATAAAGCCCTGGGAATATACACGACTGAGGTGCTTGAGGTGACGCGGTTTTGGCGGCTTGGCAAANGAAGCAAAAATGGGGATAATGGCGAGTGANAGCACGAACACCACCATGATGTTCCAGCTTGAAATAATTCCGAATTGNCCTAATTTATCAGAGCTGGTGAAAGTTACAAAACCAACAGCAGTAGTGAGATTGGTTAAAAAAGTAACCGAACCAATGCGTTTGACCATGACGAACAAGGCCCGCATTTTATTCTCGAGCCGCACGTATTCTTGGTGATAGCGGGTAATGAGAAAGACGCAATTGGGCACGCCAATGACAATCAAAAGAGGGGGAATCAAAGCCATTACAATTGACAGCTCATAACCCATAAACGCGATGCTGCCGAGCGCCCAAATGACCGAAATAAAAACAACGATGTTGCAGAGAAAAACTACGTAGAGTGACCTAAAAAAGATAAATAAAAGCAGTGAAGAAGCAAAAATAGAGAGCCCCAAAAAGATATACATTTCGGCTACAATTCGTTTAGCTACAACAACTCGGATATGAGGTAGGCCAGCAAAGTAGACTTTGCCGAAGTGTTTTTCATATTTATTGGCAAGCTCCTCGATTTTAAGTACCACACCTGATTTTTTAGGGTTGGAGAGCACCTTTTCATCGATGCCGATCATGAGCAAGGAAACGTTGCTGGTATCGTTGTAGAGCAAGCCGCGGTAAATAGGATTCTTGCGAATTTCTGCGCGAACCTCTTCTATTGATTTGTCTCGGAAAGTGGTGTCAGAAAAAATGCGGTGAATTTCAAATTCATTTTTTTTGATGTTGTTGGTCATGCCGAAGAGCGTTGCCTCCGAAACCACATTGTCTACACCTTTGATTTTAAGGATTTTGTAACCAAGTTCTCGCCATTTTTTAAAGTTCGACTCGGTGTATAAAGAATCTGTTTGAACAGCCACGACCAAAGTAGAACCATCTTCTCCAAATTGTAATTTAAACTTTTCGTAGTCCATTTGGATGGGGTCATCTTTTGGTAATGTGTTACCAACGCGGTTGTCGACCTTTAGGGCGGTTGCTGCATAGTAGCCAAAGAAAACGGTGATAATGGCAATGATGGCCAGTATGAACAAACGGTTTCTTAAAATAAAACTGGCAACTCTACTCCACATGCGACTAAATGTACAAAAAATGAGGGGTGAAGTTACGAATTATTGTCAAAATGAATCGAATTTCTTGTGAAGCAGCCCCGAAAGATGCCAGACAGCACTTATTTTTCTTTCTGTTTGGTTTTATTTAAATAGCTTTGAGCCGCGCCAAAATTAAAACGCATGTTTGAAATAGGAATCTATGGGTTTTTAACAGGGATGGTCATGAGTGTAATGCTTGGCACCGTATTCTTTGCCCTCGTTCAAAACAGTATTGATTACGGGTTTCGCACGGGTGTTTTCATATCGCTTGGCGTTATTTCTTCCGACATTCTCTTGATTTTTTTGAGTTGGTTCAATGCAGAATTGATACCGGAAGGCAGCAAAACCGATTTCATTGTTCGTCTATGTGGCGCCGTCTTTTTGCTCTTTTATGGGATTTCTAATTTACTGCGCAAAGACAGTGCGGCTTATCCCAAAACGGAGAAAAAGCAGTTGTTAAAGTTCATTTCGATGGGCTTTTTACTCAATATTCTCAATCCTGGAAATTATATCGGTTGGCTTGCCGTTACAACCCAACTCAAAACAGTTGCGAAATATGAGGCATCAGAAGCTACCATTTATTTTGCGTGTGCATTGAGTGCTATTTTCTTGATGGAAGCTTTGATTGCCTGGAGCGCTTCTTTTTTAAAGCCTTACATTACCGATCAATTTTTACGATGGGTAAATAGACTCATTGGTTTTCTATTTATTGCTTTTGCCATCGCCCTCTTCTTTTATTAAAAAGGGCTCGAGGTTTCCTTTGAGCAGGAATGTTTCGGCGAACGAGACAAGCTCCTCGAATTCGCGCAGGGCAGCGGGATCATCGGATAGCAACGCGGTATTTATTTTCAGTTGTGTGTAGTCGATGAATTGCATTGACTCAACTTTCCCGTTGTTCATTTTCGCGTAATTGTAGAAGAGTTTGGCGTTAATATCCGAAAGCATGACCTCGCCATTGACCCTTGCGATATCGAATTTCATCAATAGTGGCAACTTACACCATTTATGGATGTCATAGGCCACAAAATCGCCTTGAGAATANACAATNGTGCTTTGTTTTGGTCGCCCGCTAAATGGATCTTTGATGTCGAGAAACTCAATAGGTTGTGCATTGTGCGGATGTCCGCCNAGGACNANATCTATGCCTGCTTGACNACAAATTTGATGCATGTTGTCGATGATAGTCTGGGATGGATAGGGCTGATACGCGCAACCCATGTGTAAAAACGCCACTATGAATTCAGCTCCTCTTGCTCGCGCTATTTTTGCTTGGTGCACAATCAAGGACAAATCTGGATTTTCTTCGTTTAAAAGCAGGTGGTTGACCAAATAACTTTTTTCTTCCGGACAAACCAAAGCATTCAACGAAAAGGTGTAGGATAAAAATGCAATTTGAATCCCATTTTTTTCGATGATTGGAAATGCATCGCGCTCAGCCTCCGTTCGGGCTGTTCCCACATGTCGGATGTCTTTTTTTTCTAAATATGCGATGGTTTCCATGACGCCTTCCTCGCCCTGATCTAAGGAATGGTTATTGGCAGTAGAGAGCACATCGTATCCTTTGAATTTTCCAAAACCCGAAAACACGTTAAACATGTCTTCGTTGGCATTGAAATACATATTACTGAGCATGACCTCAGGAACATATGAAGCTGCTTTTTTTGGATTTAATGGTGTTTCAAGATTGCCAACAACGAGGTCGGCATCGAAAAAATAGTCACCACAATTTTCCCAGAGTCCTTTGCACTGCTCAGAAGTAATGCAAAAATAGGGCATGAGGTCGCCGCCAGCACTTAGGGTCACTTTTTGGGAACTGCCAGCATTGTCTATTTTTTGAAACTTTGCACCTTGACTTTGAAAGTATTGTTCAAGGCCAGCGCCTTTGTCACCTTTAAGAATTGCCCTGAAATAATATTTATAACCAAAATAGAGTTGCTGCCGACGGGTCATCTTGCGCGGGTCTTCGTGGTGGCCCTTCAGCGGATGCAGCCAATCTTTACCGCCCAATAATTTGCGAATGCGAAATAGGAACCTCACCAGACCAACCAANAACNTTCCCTTNAGCGTNATGGGCCGAACGGGGTTGTATTTTGTCGGGTGGAACAGNTGAGACATATTGTAAAAATAGAAAATAAAAAAACCCCATCTGTCGATGAGGTTTTGTGTCGGGATGACAGGACTTGAACCTGCGACTTCTCGCCCCCCAGACGAGTACTCTACCAACTGAGCTACATCCCGAAAATTTTGAATCTATGTGAAACAAAAAACCCTTAATTCAGAAGAACCAAG
>JGI25921J50272_10000374_pt1 | contig 14794 bp, 12 predicted proteins | sample LauGreSu1BDMLBSD_2_FD_50272 | JGI IMG/M metagenome (IMG submission 50272) | reverse complement strand
ATAGCAAACGTGGCAGCAGCAACAAGAGAAATCAACGCAATCTCATCCAATTTGAGAGTGCGAGAAGGAATAGAGTAGGCAACGATAGCTACACAAAGACCCTCAATTATATACTTAATAAAACGCTTAAAAAGCTCACTAAAATCAAGTGTTCCGTACATATTATAAATATAATGTAGAAAAAAATATTACAGATATGTTATAAATTTGTTATATATGTTATAACCAATATTGCTAAATATAATAAGTTTTTATAGTTTAAAATATATTAAACAATTAAACAATTAAACAATTAAACAATTAAACAATTAAATAATTAAATAATTAAATAATTAAATAATTAAACAATAGTTGTGTAAAATAACTTAAAATAATAAAATAATTATATGTATAATATTGTCAGTAAATGTCATTCTCAAATAAGCTACCCGAAGGTGTTACCCCTAAATATTTGCCAGATGGAAAAGAAAATCCTAAATATGTCGACTTATTGGAAGAAGATAAACCAATTGCCGGACAAAAGTTTGTATGCTTGTCCTTTGTATCTCCAGAAAAAATTATAAAAAAAAAAGAGGAATTTTTGTATGAGGAATTTATTAAACAATGGGATTTTAAAAAATCGATGGAAAAGTTTTCACAATTTATAAACTTTATTGCATTCAAATATCCTTCTCTTTCGTTTGATAAACTCATGGCGGATTTTAATGACTTTACAAAAGAAGAAGGTGAATCACTTAAACTTGCCTCTTCCATTAGTGACGATTATAAAACATTCATTGATAACAACGAGGAACAACTTGACCAGAAATTTGGCGAGTTACATCAGTTCCAAACGTCAACACGAGGTATCAAAGTTCGCGGCGTTTTTCCTACACAAGGAGAAGCAGAACTCCGCTGCAAATTGTTGCGCGAGGTTGATCCGAATCATGATATTTACGTTGGGCAAGTTGGTATGTGGGTTCCATTTCATCCGGATGCATATAAGACAGGGCGTGTCGAGTATATGGAAGAGACACTAAATCAGCTCATGGCAGATAAGAAGAAGAACGAGGATATGGCCAAACACGATTTTGAGAAACGTGTCAAGGAAGCAAAACAAAAAGCAATTGAGGAGAATATGAAGAAGGCAGAAGAGTCAGGAAACAAACTTACGCAAACAATTAATGCAGAAGGAGAGCTTGTTGGTGTCGCAAATGTTGGAAATTTTGACGGACTAGATGAAGATGCATCAATAGACGATATTAAGAAGAACATGTTTGAAGCAGAGAATGTCGTGGTTGATAAAAACGGAGACCATGGTCTTTCAAAACTTACGCATTATGATCCGTCTACTATGTCGGTAGAAGATAGTGCGGATAGTAAGTAATACATATCCATAGTATATCATATCATTGGATAACTATAAATATTTTTAGTATTTTTTATCTGTTATTTATTACAGATAACATATACTTGTGTATAATTTTGCCCAATGTTGTATAATTTTAATATTGGTTTTATATATATATTATATTTTCCGTATTAGGAACATAACATAATATACCATACTACAATGACCAAAATAAAATCGTTAACAAAATTCAATATTTTTGGTATATTAAAAAATAAAACATTAAAAAACAACGTGGTATTAAAAATACTTTCTATATTATTTATTACTGCATTGTCAATAGTTATACTTTATGCAGTATATTATGGCATGAAAAAAGTTATCTATATGTATCGTCTAAAACATGATTTTTATAAACTACATGAGATGGGAATAAATGTAAAAAATTATAATATAAAATATTGTAAACATCTAAAAAAAAAATATATTCCAAAACGTTTTAACATAGTAACTGAAAAAACACGAGGCGAATTTATGAATAAAAAAATGATTGGTTTTATACCAGATAAGCATATAGTTTTGGATTTTGATACAAATGATAGTCTCGAAAGTGCAAATTTTTTAATTGATAAAGTTCCGAAAGACACTGCATGTGAAAAAACACCCAATGGTTATCATTATTATTTTGAAAATGATACAGGAAACCCAATCCATTCATATGTTCAGTTAGATATAGGTGGTGAAAAATATTCATTAGATATTTTAGGTGTTGATTCTATTGTCACTATGTCTCCGTCTTGTATAGAAGGTAAAAATTACTATTGGATTAATAGTATTTTTACTCATAAACCAGCAAAGTTATCTGAAAATACATGGATAATAGATTTAATAAAAAATAATAAACCATTTGTTAGAAAATTGGATGGATTTGATTTTAATATAAATATACAAAATGCATTTATAATTATAGATAACTTACATATTGAAAATTATTTTCGTTTTATTTTTGAAAGAACAAAATTTTATCCTAAAAAAATAAAACTATTAAAAGGTAATATATATATAATTGATGGTAACTATTATTTTTTGACAAAAAATAGTTTTAACACATATAAAAATAAGAAAAAAATGTTATATGAAATGAATGAAACTATTAGTAAATTAAATCCATCATGTATTATAGACTTATCTATTATATATAGTAACTACTTACCATCAGAAAAAATTTTTCATATAAAGTCATGTATTATAAGTAATGATTTTAAAAACTATAAGTATGATGACTTTTTTCCAAATTATATTGAAATAAATAATATATATAAAAAAACAAATTACTTGATTCATGATACGATTACGATAACTAACTATGATAGCACAAATTTTAAAAATGAAATATATGATATAGTAAAAAATGATAAAACTAATAAAATACTAATCGGACCTGAAAGTATTTACATAACAATTTTACTTTCAAATTATTTTAATATACCATGTTTATGTCTCACAACTACTTATAATGATAGTATTGACAATATAAATAATATTATAAATAGTGTAAATAAAAATAATAAATTGAATAAGTCACAAAAAGAAAATATAAATAACCTAGCTACAAATTTTACATCACTTTTTTAGATATAACTACCACTTATTTTTTTTCACTTGAATCTTCGGTCCTTGGCCTTTGCGTTTAATACTTGATGGGTCATATTGTTCCTCTTCATCATCCGAATGAATATCTTTCGACATTTCCCAGAACTCTTTTGCTCCCAATTTAAATGGTCCATGTGTTTGTGCTTTATACCAGAATATCTGGTCATGTAGTTTATTTGATTTTGCGTTATTGTTTATCACAAGACATTCAAAATTTTCTGTGCATTGGTCCATGACTTGACAAAAGCTTTCAAATGTCGGAAACATACCCGCATAGTTTTCATATATTCTTTTTCGATTTCCGATGTATGGTTCACGTAGAATAAAAACATAGTCAATATTAGTTCTTAAATTTGGCGGAATACCGAGGGGATACTGCATAGTAATTACAAGCATAATTTTCCAGTGACGTCCGTTCATAAAGAGGAGACGCATCATAACATCCTTTGTCCATTTATTATCAAAGAGACAATCATCCAAAACGACGAATGTTCGTGGGTCAATCGTGCTTCTCTTATATGTCTCAATCTCTTTTTTCATTTGTTTTAAAACTGCTTTTTGTCGTTTTAAAATATTCTCAATAATAGCGGTATTATATGCATCATGGATGAAAAGCTTGGGTACATGTTCACCGAAGAATCCGTTGCCTGCCTCTGTTCCAGATATAACAGTACCAATAGGAATATCTTGGTGATAATACATTAAATCTTTCACTAAAAAACTCTTACCTGTATCACGGCGACCAATAAGAACAATAACGGGGCCTTTATTTTCGTCGGGTCTAAAACTAATCGACCTCATATCAAACTTTGCTAATTCTAAACCAACACTCATTACTATGTTCTATTTATTCTATGTATTTGTAATTGTGTTGTAACTAGTAATATATATTATAATACAATTTAAAAAATATAAAATATATAACGCAATAGATAAACAAATAGATAATAGATATTATTAGTTTAAAATGTAATAAAATTATGTATTTAATTTATTAATAATAGAAGATGAATATTGATATCGAAGGAAAAGAAGTAGATGCTTCAACTACTACTACACCTGCTATCCCCGCTACCCCCGCTACTCCCGCTACCCCCAATGAAGACTATTTTTCACTATACTATAGAAAAATAGAATATGAGGATTTTTTTAATTCTTTAGAAACATCTCAAATCCAATTGAGAAATATCTCAAATTACATACCGATATATGAAAGTTATTTTAACATGAATGAAACAAATTATAATTCTTTTAACTTAAACCAGCGGTATTATGTATCCTGTCTTTCGGGTGTTGTTGATAGAAATAATATTCAGGCGGCAGTTATAGATACATTCAAAAGTAAAGATAACGCACTTACGATTGAACATAAACCAGTATACATAAAATTCTCTCCTTTGCTTGACCCTCTAAAATACCTGTCAGGCAAGTATGCAATAACCGATACTAGCGCAACTGCCGGCACCATCGACGAGGTAATATCTATTCCAAAACTATCCAAAATCCTCCCTTTATCTGGTCTTCCAAAAGTAAATGACAAAAATAATTCATCTTATGTTGATGGGTTTTTTTCTTATTTATCAAGTCAGCTTTTAAACCACCATGGCTTTATGCATGGGCTTGATTTTTATGGTTCTTTTAATGGTATTAAATCCGATTTTTATTACAATGTTATAGACGATATTGACTATTTAGATAAAAATGTATTTTTTAGTAAAAACAAAGATATATTGTTTACTATTGAAGATGAAGATTATGACTATGGTGAAAATGCGACGGGTTATGATAGTGACGACGATGACCATATTAGTTTAGACTCAATGGGAAAAGTAAAACCACGAAATAATACGCGCAATCGACGTGCTAAAATAAAAATAGTAAGTGGTGGTCATGATGCTGATGCTGATGGTGATGGTGGTGGTAGCGATAGCGGGGATTTGCAGTATATTATTCACGATGACTTTAACAATATAAGCAGTGAACTTAATGCAGTTTTTGCTACAACCACAAATACAAGTGTATGCGAACCTACATGCGTAAACGATATAAACTTAGAATCGATGATAGCATTAAATGACCTTAATGCAAATGATAATTCTATTTTAAATTCGAATATTCAATTAAAAGATTATCATAGCGATAGTGATAGCGATAGTCATAGTCATAGTCATAGTCATAGTCATAGTAATCATGATATAAATAACGTAGTAGAGCATGAACCTGGATGCGAATGCAATGCACATAATAATCACGATATTCACAATGATTTTGAAAATGATGACTCCACATGTTCATCGCGTTCTTCGTATACATCATGTAGCGAGAGCGATGGTGGTGATGCTGGTGATAAACGAGAGAAAGGAGAGAAAATGAATAAAAATAATCATAACCATGACGAAACAAACGACGACGACCACGACGATGATGACGATGATGGTGATGATCACGATGAAGACGAAGATGAAGACGAAGACGAAGACTATTACGACGAAAATGAAACACTATGGGCTATTATTAAAGATTTCCCTGTTTCTGCTATTATGCTTGAAAAATGCGATAATACACTTGACTCGCTTATGATGGGCGAGGAAGAAATGAGCGACGGCGAATGGAAATCAGCACTTATGCAAGTTATCATGACGCTTATTACATACCAAAAAGTGTTTGGCTTTACACATAACGATCTTCATACCAACAACGTCATGTTTGTTCACACAGATAAGACGCATGTGTATTATCTTTTTAATAAAAAATATTATCGCGTCCCTACATACCACCGCATTTTCAAGATTATTGACTTTGGTCGCGCAATTTATAAATACAAGGGTCGTCTAATCTGCAGCGATAGTTTCAGTAGCACCGGTGACGCTGCTACGCAATATAATATCGAACCCTATTTCAATGATAAGAAACCAAGATTAGAACCGAACTTTAGTTTTGATTTGTGTCGCTTAGGATGTTCCATTTTTGATTACTTTATTGACAATATTGGGGATGTTGCTAAAGTATGCAAGACAAATGCGATAGCGAAACTAATAGTGGAGTGGGTAACCGATGACCAGAATAGGAATATTTTGTATAAGACGAACGGGGAAGAGAGGTATCCAGATTTTAAATTATATAAAATGATTGCGCGAAGTGTGCATAAACACACACCGCAAGCACAACTTTTAAAACCTATATTTGTAGACTACGAAGTTCCTAAGAAGAAAATAAAGCCGACAAATCGTATTATGAATATTGACAAACTGCCGTGCTATATGGATTAGCGACTAGACCAAAGTTTTGTATTAAATTATTTACGATACGTGGTTGTAAATAATTTAATAAGCTAGATAAGATAGATAATGTACCAGAGCATTACGAAATTGCGGTTGGCAAAATGCCAGTGGCGTGTCACAGCTATAACGTGGTTCAAGTGGGCAAGCAAGAAACGCTGTATGACATCAAAGCCCAAAAGTACCAGCAACTCAAACGCAGCGACCTCGAATACGAAGAGTGGTTCTTGAAGTATTCGCCTGTAGTTTGCGAGTTTTGTATGATTTTCTACCACGCTGTTTTAACTTTTGATTTACAAAATGTCGTAATGTCGTGGCTGCTTCACGAAATGCTTCATTTAATGTAACTTTTTGATCTTCAGATGAAATGGTTGAAGGAATTCCAATAATTTGCCAGACCAAATGAGGAAAAGGCACTAAAATTTTGCCACGATTTTGTTGACCAATGTAGTTGTCAAAAGTAATTTCAACGTTTTCTATGTTTTTTTCAAAATCAAAAACACTATTAGCTGCTTCTTTACCATAAATTGTAAATGTTGCGCAAGTTACATAATCACACCGAATTATAAAGGGATCTTTGTTTTCTATGTTTTTTGGGATAGGATATCCCCCCCCCCCTTGAAAATGAGAGTATTCACCTACATGTTTTTCTAGATATGGAAAAATATGGTTAATGCGTTCACTAAATGTTTTTTTATCATCCATTCGAAATGCATCATCTTCCATTATTATGCAAAGTTTCTTAAATTCTGGATCAGTTTCCATATGTTTTCTTAAGATGTTGGCTACATTGTTGGCAACATCCTTCCATGCAACTAGTCCGTTCGAGTTTTTTTTTACCACCCAGCGTATAAGATTTAATGGAGTATCCTTGAATTCAGACACCATGTGATTCCACCGCGTCTGTTCTGTTTCTAGATTTATGACATATGCGTCCCACATGATATTTTATTATATAATATAATATGTATTATATAATATATTTCAAGCCAGCACGAAATTGGCAGAACTCCTTGTACGCCTTGTTTCACATCTCCTTGTTCATGCCGATCGATGTGGATGCAGCACAATAATACAAAGTGTGGCGTATACTTAAAACCCGGCATCACCTGTAAATATTTCTGGTTTTGTGTTTCCTAAAATAGCAGGCGTTTCATAAAATTGTTTTATGATATAATATCCTAAAATATAGCAAACGAAAACGAGGATTGCATCGCGAAGTGCGGTTTTCATTACACCGCTATTTCCTTCTCTGCCTTCTTCAGCTGATGGTTTTGAAATAAAGCGAAAGTCAATAAACTTTGCTAAAAGAAATATACAAGCGACTGCTGCGGCCGATATGTAAAGATTGCTATCCATATAATTGTTTATTTTGTTTATCCTATTCTAATCTATAAAGGAATAATCTATTACGTTTTTTTACGAATAACTTAAAAAGTAAAAAATAAAAAGTAAAAAATAAAAAGTAAAAAATAAAAAGCAAAAAATAAAAAGCAAAAAATAAAAAGTAAAACTAACTAATTATTTTTTACAGAATTAACAAAAATTAGATAAGATAATAATAATCCAAAAAAGTTCTTAGAAAATAGATCTATAATGTTATAAAGTGTATTTTTTATATAGTATGGCAAAAATCCTATAATTCCATATAAACTCCAAAAAAACAAAAAGTATAAAAATAATTTCAGTATAGTAGTATCTGTTTTGGTAGTAGTAGCATTGTCAATGGTGGCGAAAGAGTCATTTACTTTAACGTATTTATCATAAATCATATAGAAATAAACTACAAATGGAATAAATCCAATTAAAATACCCCATACTAAAGGAATCACGTTTGTTTCTCCCAAGTACCCAAAGAATAACATTAGTGCATTTAATATAACTATTGTAATAATAATAGCACTATTTTCTCGAAGTATACTAAAAATATCTACATTACTTTCTCCACTTCCTCTTACAAATATCATATAACACACCAATGATATTAACATAATAGGTGTGGTTATCGCCCAATCAATATAACGTTTTGGTGTTATGTTTACTACATTTTTTATATTATAAACCAACCATGCATAAAAAGACCCCTGAACAACTTGAACTATATTTTCTAAAATCAATAGCTGCTTTAAAATCATATATGCAGGAGGAACATTCATAAACATAGGAAAAAATTGGATAACTGCACTTATAACCTGAACTGCTACAGATACCTTAAGTGATAAGTGTAAGTATGTGTTTTTAAATATATTTTTTTCCATAGTTTATTGGCAAATAGCGTGCGGGATGTATATAATAGTATATAATAATATACTATTATATAGGATAAAATAATTATTCTATATAACTATGCACCTATATTTTAATATTAATACCCATTAATCATTGGAATTTCGTCTATCGTAAGTTCTACATCGCTATCGCCATTTCCATCATCTGTTCCTACACCCGAACCATTGTCACTATCTACTGGAAAAGGGTCAACGCTTAGTTCGACATTACCACCGATTTTTAGTTTTACATTTTCGCCATACTCATCATCATATTCGTCGTCAATATCATAATCATCATCATCGTTATAATCGTCATGTGAACTATCTTTGCTTTCATTAGGGGGTATTGGTATAACTTGATTATTATCCATATTAAAACTTACATTAGTATTTGTGTTGTCTGCAGTAGTGCTATCACTTGCGGCTCTAATCATTTCAAGTTTATCTTTTTCTTCTTTGGATAGTTTTTCGGACTCTTCGAAACTGGGGTTTGTCATACTACCTGCTGCGCCTATACCACTTCCGCCGTCACCACCTTGAATAATAGGCTCCTGAGAAATAATTTCATCTTTTTCATGAACTTCTAGTGCATCTTCTATTGTTTCGGTCATATATAATTTTAACAACTCTTCTACTGGAATATTCTCGCGAATCGTCTGAACTATACATTCGCGAATAAGAATCTCCAAGTCTCTTGCATTTTTCTGTAACTTTAATTGCGTGATTCCATTCTCAAATAAATACACGTTGGTGTAAATCTTTCTCGCTGCGTTAATATAGACCTTGTGAATAAAATCTTCTAAATTTGGAACATTGATGTTTACTTTCTTTTGTTTTGTGCCTACACGCATACACGACAACATCTTCAGTTGGTTAATATGAACACATGTTATAAGGTCAGGAATATATGAGCAATTGCTTTTCTCTTTAATTCGAACACACTCTTGTGAAATAATATTTGGATTCCACTTGGGAACTCTCGTCAAGAAATTCTGAAACGTCATTAAATATTTCGGTTTTTCATCGTTTTCGATGCATAACTTCCACGACTCATCGAAAATTGATTTTACGCCGTCAATAATACATGGTGTCAATAATGTAATTAGTCTTGAACAATACTCGTTTCTCGACTCTTGTAAACTGCTCAATGAAAAGTCATCCATTTTATTTTGTATCGGTTTGTATCGGTCAGTATTGCTTTACATAAACGAAATATTTTCTAAAGTCACATTGTTACGAAAAAGAAAAAAGTGTAAAATAAACAACATTAATAATTTTTCATTTCTAAATTCTTTTCGTATCTTGTTAAATGTAATCATAAAGTCATATTTTTGTTCTTCGCTAATCCGATGAGATGGCGACGTTTCTATATATTTAATAATGTCTAAACTATTATATCCTTTCTCATAGAACTTTGTGCACATCTCAATTAGTTCAACTAGCGTATAGACTTTATTTTCGGTATCATTACCGCCACAATCAAGTTCCCGTTTAAGATTTTCGAATTTATTTTTTGCAAGTTTATCAAGACCGAACGTTTCTTTAATTGCATATTTGTGTAAGTTTACTACTTTATTGTTTACGATAGGTTCAGGCACAAATATCTCACAAAAACGTGACAATATAGGTTTCAGTAATTTATACTTATCTTCTACGATAATAAAAAATCTTGTAGAATGGCTAAACAACTCAATACATCTTCGTAGCGCAGATTGTGCGTCTATGGTTAACTTATCAGCATTTGATAGTATAATCGTCTTAAATGTTTCGCCATCTTTTAGATTAATATTTGTTCGTGCAAATAGTTTCAACTCTTCACGAATAAATCGTATCCCTTTTCCGTGTGCACAATTCACTTCCATTACATAGTTTTTTATTGACTCTTTATTGTTTTTATAAATATCCTGTATAAATAATTTTACGATAGTTCTTTTACCACATCCTGATACACCATGAAAAATAATATTGGGGATTTTTTTAATTTCTATGAAATATTTTAATTTTTCGTGTATATCTGTGTGAATTTTTAATAAATGTGAGTTTTTTTTGATAGTATCATCATGTTGTTGTGTATTTTCTATCGATGTCATATGATTGTCTACCAACAATATAGTAGTAATAGTAATAGTGGTATAATAGTAAATAATTTTTATATTTAATATTAAATCAGGATTAATATTAAATATTCAGGATATTATGAAAACTACAACATAGCATACGCGTACTTTGTATCATGATCCACCATCCTATTTATTAATTCATCAAATGTTGTCTTCGGTTTCCAGCCTAAAATCGTGATGGCTTTGCTAGAATCCCCTTGTAATATATCCACCTCCGTCGGCCGATAATACTTGTCACTAATAAAAATCATTGCCTGGCCAGTTTTCGCATTATATCCCACCTCACTCAACCCACAGCCCTCCCATTTTATTTCAAACCCGCATCGCGCAAACGCTTTTTCAATCATTTCGCGAATCGTATGCGTTTCTCCCGTCGACAACACATAGTCGTCAGGTACATCATGTTGTAACATCATCCACATTCCCACTACATAGTCTTCTGCATTTCCAATATCACGCTTTGCGTCTATATTTCCCAAAACAATGCGGTCTGATTCACCCCTAATTATTTTACCCAGACCTAGTGTTATTTTTCGCTCCACAAAATTGTGACCGCGTCGTATCCCTCCATGGTTAAAAAGAATACCATTGCATGCAAACATTCCATAAGCTTCGCGATAATTTTTTACGATCCAATAGGAATACAATTTTGCAATTGCGTATGGGGAACGCGGATAAAATGGCGTGTTTTCATTTTGTGGGATATGTTCCGTGGCAGCTTTTCCGTATAGTTCGCTTGTTGATGCCTGATAAAATCGCACAACTTTTTCCAGGTTACTATTGCGGATCGCCTCTAGTAGTTTTAATGTTCCAAACGCGCACGTGTCGGCGGTATGTTCCGGCATTTCAAATGATATTTTGACATGCGATTGCGCGGCCAAGTTATATACCTCGAGACGTTGCATATTTACATACGTATTTTTAATATGGTTTAAAATCTTTTCTAAACACGAACTATCTGTCACATCGCCATAATGGAGTTTCAAGTTTTTTTCATTAAATATATGTTCAATACGCGAAGTATTCAATGTTGATGAACGGCGAATCAATCCATGAACGATATATTTTTTTGATAAAAGTAAATCTGCAAGGTATGAACCATCTTGACCAGTTATACCTGTAATAAATGCAATTTTTGACTCGTTACTACTCATGCCATTCGTGCTACTCATACTACTTATAAGATTATTAAAAATAATATCAATATGGTTTACTATTATTTTTAAGATATTTTTATATTATTTTTTATATTATTATTATTCAGTATAGTTTTTATATAGTGTATAGTGCATAGTGCATAGTGCGCATCAAGATAAATATGATGCATCAGATGAGGTTTTTACTAAATTAGAAGATAAAGATGATTGAACGTAGGTTGTAGAAGTTGGAGGTATAACTTGTCTTCCAGCACATCGCGTTTCTTTTCCTGAACCAAAAGGAGGAATATATACTGGCGCATGGGAATATACTTCTGGGTTATCATTGTTTTTTTTTATAAACAATCTTACTTCTTCGTGAAACGATGTCGATGGTGCATATAATGGATCCATACTCATAAGAGTGTTTGGTCCCGTCCCGGTTCCACCCGCTAACGCATTTGCATTCGTAACATCATCGGTTTGTTGTGAATTTATAATGTTTATTTCTACTTCATCGTTTTCTTTTGATGCCTTTGCATCGGCAATATTTTGTTGCTGTTTTTCAGTTAATTTATTAATAAAAAAATATAGCCCAACTCCTAAAAAAATAAAAATAAATATAATTAACGGGATAGATTCATTATTTTTAAAAAATGAAAAGGGTGACTTTGAACTAAAACTTTTCATAGTTTTTATGTATTCTTAATTCCGTGTTTTGTTTATCTTGATATAGTTATGTTATAATATATTATATTATTTTTTGTATTATATAATAAATATATAATATAAAAAATATAATTACTAAAAGTGCATCTGCATCTGCATATGCATCTGTAATATGTGTATTAAGAACATAACTCTTTTTCTACAAACTCAAGAAGTGGGCATAAATCTTTGGGATTTATTTTATTATTATTATTATTGGACGATGAAGCGCAGAATGTTTTGTCTATAAGGTCAAAAACAGGGCATAAATCTTTGGGATTGAATTTTACCTTGTTCTTGTTATTGGAACTGGAATTAGAATTAGAATAAGTAATATTAACTTTTTTTATATATTGTTGTACTTTTTCATCAAGTTCTTTGTAGAGTTTTTCATCAAGTTTTTCAATATATTTTTCTGTTGTTTTGCTTAAGTTCACAATATTGAATTTTGTTTTTTCATGTATGTGTTTTTCTCCTTTCTCTCCTTTCTCTTCCTTTTCATCTTGACAAAATGTATGGTTCAAAAGGGAGAGAAGTGAGCAAAGTTGAGGAGGAACAGAGTTAGTGGATGAACTTGTGTTACCGCATAATTCTATTTCTGCAAAATGAATAACCGGACATATTTCTTTCAAATCAATTTCGAATGCGTTTGCGTCTTTGTTTACGTGAGAAGAAACAGATAGTTCATTTTTAAATAGAGGTGGAATAGGTAAGAAAAAAGCACACGTAAGTGCTGGAAGAAGTGCAATTAAACAAAAATTTCTCATAATAGTGAAGTATTGAAGTATTGAAGTATTGAAGTATTATAATATATATAGATTAGATATTTTTATATATATATTATATTGAATTCGTTATATTGATTTTGTTATAATTTGTATTTTAATTTCACGGGAAAACATAGCTATGCAAACTCTGTGTATAAGGATTTTTACGGAATGCATCTAATATATTTGGCTGAATGCGCTCACAATTAATAGACTCATGGTAGTTTTGTGGCATTTTACTTAACTCACCGAATTGTTTTACGGATGGCGGCATTACGCCTAAACCCGAACCAGCACTTGCACCAGAAGTCCATGGACATATAATATTATTCTTATCAGGACGTCTTATGTTAATATTTTCACTATTATTAAACAACGCCAAATTACCAGCTGGTGTAAATTCTTTTTGAAATTTATTTGTATTGTTGTGCTGATTTCTTGCAGCCATATTTGATAGAAAACCTTGGTTTGTTGCACCTCCTGTTGTGCCAAAATATTCGGGTTCTGTAGTTTCGCGCTGAGTGTATACATCCTGTTGTTTAGAAACCAAATACCCTGTTCCTTCTGTAAGTGGTGCAACATTTAAGTGATTAAAATCCAACAAATTTTCAGTTGTTTCACGAATCGTAGTTGGCATTCGGTCAGCGGGATTATGTGCAACACCAATAGAACCGAGACCATTTTGGACATTTCCAGAAGGTCGAATCGTACCAAGGACATTTTCCTTACGAGAGGGGCGAACTGCTTCTAAAATTGGTGCAACCACTGCTTTAAGTGCGCCATTTATCGTAGTTCCTAAAAATAGTTTTGGTTTAGTAATGGATCGGTTCGTAGTCGACATTCGTGCTACACCCCGGTGATCCATCTTTGTAGGGTCGTTCTTTCCATTATAAGAAACATTTTCAATTTTCCCATTATCGTTCGTTGTACGTCTGGCAGGTTCATAAAATTCAGGCGCATATTGGTTTGTGCCATTTATATTTGAATCTGTGCCAAAATATTCAGAAGTTGTGCATATACGGCTTTGATCTTTCAGCATTTCTTCAGGACGTCCAGACTGCGCTTTTTCTAAACCAGTTGTAGTAAACCATCGATCAGGGGTGTTCAAGTAAAACTTATCAGGCAAGAATTTCTCAACACGACCATATGTCTTCGCATCAGGTGGCTGCTGTACATTCCATGCATAAGACGGACCTTGATGATTCTCTAAACTATATGTAAGCTTGGGATTGTTTGTAGTGCGTAGCTCGTCAACATTCCTGTCCACCCAAATATCACGTGCTTCCATGCCCGAGTTAAATCCGTTGCTTCCACATGAAGTGAAACCCTGGTTTAATCCTGGTGCAACTCTTATTTCTTCCCATGGTTTGACATTAGACATTTGCTTGCCTGCATTCATGCGAGATTTAATAAAGTCACTATTATTAGGCATACCATTGGGGTATTGCATATCTGCCTGAGGTGCAAATAAAGGCGCGCGTTCTTCTTTGCACATTTTTTGACTACCAGTTCCACTATAACTATCTAAAATA
>JGI25921J50272_10000372_pt1 | contig 14838 bp, 11 predicted proteins | sample LauGreSu1BDMLBSD_2_FD_50272 | JGI IMG/M metagenome (IMG submission 50272) | reverse complement strand
AGAACGTCAGTTCGAAAACTTATTTCACAAAGCTTCATCTAAAGAAGGTATTACTGGTGAAAACTTATTAAAGTTTTTAGAAGCTCGTTTAGATAACGTGGTTTTCCGTTTAGGAATTGCACCTACTCGTTCAGCTGCCCGTCAGTTAGTTGGTCACAAGCACATTACCGTAAATGGTGAAGTAGTAAATATTGCTTCTTTCTCAGTTCGTGCTGGTGATGTAATTGCGGTTCGTGAGCGTTCTAAAACTTTAGAAGCCATTACCAATTCTGTTGCTGGAAGAAAGATTAATAAATACAGCTGGTTAGCTTGGGATGCCGATCATTTAAGCGGTACTTTCCTCAACTACCCAAATCGCGATGAGATTCCTGAAAATATCAAGGAAAACTTAATCGTCGAGTTGTACTCTAAATAATATGATCTTCCTGGGTTTCGTACCCGGGATTTTCAGTTTAACATTTACATTAAAATTAACACGATATAATGGCAATTTTAGCATTTCAGAAACCCGATAAAGTAATCATGCAGAAATCTACCGATTTCGATGGTACTTTCGAGTTCCGCCCCTTAGAACCTGGTTTTGGTGTTACCATTGGTAATGCATTACGCAGAATTCTGTTATCTTCTTTAGAAGGTTATGCAATTACTTCTGTACGTTTCTCTGGTGTATCTCACGAATTTTCAACCATTAAAGGTGTAGTAGAAGATGTTACCGAGATCATCCTGAACTTGAAACAAGTACGTTTCAAAAAAACCGGAGAATCTGGGGACAGTGAAAAGATTTTTGTAGTTATTACTGGTCAAGATCAGTTCAAAGCCGGTGAGATCACCAAATTCTCTAACAATTTCACGGTGTTAAACCCTGAAATGGTGATTTGCAACATGGAAAGCAACGTGACTTTAGAGATCGAGCTGACTGTGAACAAGGGTCGTGGTTACATCTCTGCAGAAGAGAACAAAAACCAGGATGCGGTAGTAGGTGTAATCGCCATCGATTCGATCTACACGCCGATCAAAAATGTAAAATATACCATCGAAAACTATCGTGTTGAGCAAAAAACCGACTACGAGAAATTAGTTTTAGATATTGCTACCGATGGTTCTATTCATCCTGAAGATGCTTTGAAAGAAGCAGCTAAGATTTTGATTCATCACTTCATGTTATTCTCAGATGAGAACATCATGTTAGAATCTCAGGCTAAAGAAGAAACCAAAGAGGTTGACGAAGAAATCTTACACATGCGTAAGATCTTGAAAACTGAATTGGTTGATTTAGACCTTTCAGTACGTGCCTTAAATTGCTTAAAAGCAGCAGACATCCGTACTTTAGCAGAACTGGTATCTTACGATGTAGCCGACATGCTGAAATTCAGAAACTTCGGTAAAAAATCATTGACTGAAATTCAGGATTTGGTAAAATCTAAAGGACTATCGTTCGGAATGAACTTGTCTAAATACAAATTAGACGAAGAATAATTACATAATTTATAAGCGACGTGATCATAATTCCCTCAGCTGAGACGGTATGATCACGAAAATTTAAACGAAAATGAGACACGGAAAGAAAATTAATCACTTAGGCCGTACCGATTCACATCGCAAGGCCATGTTGGCCAATATGGCCTCTTCGCTTATCTTACACAAGCGTATTACTACTACATTGGCTAAAGCAAAAGCTTTACGTACCTATGTAGAGCCATTAATCACTAAATCTAAAAACGATACCACGCACTCACGCCGTACCGTATTTAGCTATTTAAAAGATAAAGAAACAGTTACCATCCTTTTCAGAGAAGTTGCTGAGAAAGTAGCTAATCGTCCAGGTGGTTACACCCGCATTTTAAAATTAGCGAACCGTTTGGGCGACAACGCCGAAATGGCCATCATTGAGCTAGTTGATTACAACACTACCTTCACGCAAAGCGATGCCAGCAAAGCAGGTAAAAAAGCAACCCGTCGCCGTGGTTCAGGTGCTTCAAAAGCTAAAACTGAAAGTGCTGCTCCTGTAGCCGCAGCAGAAGAAGTGGTGGAAACTCCGGTTGAAGAAGCTGCTCCAGTAGTTGAAGAAACACCGGCAGTAGAAGAAACTCCTGCAGCTGATTCAAACGCAGCCGAAGAGAAAACCGAAGAATAATCATTCGAATATTTTTTCATCTGAAAGCTCCGAACATCCGTTCGGGGCTTTTTTGTTTTAGGATTTATTCCTGTTACCAAAGTACATTGCGCCCGATACTGCCATCCTGTCATTATTCATGAGGGCCTTTGTCGGTTTAATTTAACGCTTTCTGCCAAATTGTTTTCCTTTTAGACTTGGCATGCCCCTTGTTAATTGTTGAATGATTCAATAAACTATTGAATACATTAAAAGGAAAATAACATGTCAAAAATTATCGGTATCGACTTAGGAACAACCAACTCATGCGTTTCAGTTATGGAAGGGAATGAGCCGGTTGTAATTGCTAATAGCGAAGGTAAACGTACTACACCTTCGGTGGTGGCTTTTGTAGAAAATGGAGAACGTAAAGTAGGTGATCCTGCTAAGCGTCAGGCCATTACCAATCCTCAAAAAACCATCTCATCTATCAAACGTTTCATGGGCAATAGTTTCGATGAAGTAAAAAAAGAAGCTGCTCGTGTGCCATATAAAGTGGTGAAAGGTGATAATAACACCCCAAGAGTAGAGATAGATGACCGTAAATACACCCCTCAGGAAATTTCTGCCATGATCTTGCAGAAAATGAAAAAAACTGCAGAAGATTTCTTGGGTCAGGAAGTTACCGAAGCGGTAATCACCGTTCCGGCTTATTTTAACGATGCACAACGTCAGGCAACCAAAGAAGCTGGTGAGATTGCAGGTTTAACGGTAAAAAGAATCATTAATGAGCCTACCGCTGCTGCCTTGGCTTATGGCTTGGATAAAGCAGGAAAAGAAATGAAAATTGTGGTTTTCGACTGCGGTGGTGGTACACACGACGTTTCTGTTTTGGAATTGGGTGATGGCGTGTTTGAAGTAAAAGCTACCGATGGTGATACGCACCTGGGTGGTGATGACTTCGACCACATCATTATCGAGTGGTTGGCAGAAGAGTTCAAAACTGAGAATGGTATGGACTTGCATCAAGATCCGATGGCTTTGCAGCGTTTAAAAGAAGCTGCCGAAAAAGCGAAGATCGAGTTGTCTAGCTCTACACAAACTGAAATTAACCTGCCATACATTACTGCCGATCAAAGTGGACCTAAGCACTTGGTAAGAACCCTTAGCCGTGCTAAATTCGAACAATTGGCCGACAGTTTGATCAAACGTACCATCGAGCCTTGTAAGTCGGCATTGAAAAATGCAGGTTTAAAAACCTCCGATATCGATGAGATCATCTTGGTGGGTGGTTCTACCCGCATTCCTGCCATTCAGGATGCGGTAAAAGCCTTCTTTGGTAAAGAGCCTTCCAAAGGTGTAAACCCCGATGAAGTAGTAGCCATTGGAGCTGCTATACAGGGTGGTGTCTTAACCGGAGAGGTGAAGGATGTATTGTTACTGGATGTAACTCCACTCTCATTAGGTATTGAGACCATGGGTGGTGTAATGACCAAATTAATTGAGGCCAATACCACCATCCCAACTAAAAAATCAGAAATTTTCTCTACCGCATCTGATAATCAGCCATCGGTAGAAATTCATATCCTGCAAGGTGAGCGTCCTATGGCCAACCAGAACCGCACCATTGGCCGATTCCATTTAGACGGATTGCCGCCTTCACCACGTGGGGTGCCTCAAATCGAAGTAACCTTCGATATTGATGCGAACGGTATCCTGCACGTAAGTGCACAGGATAAGGCTACTGGCAAAGAGCAGAAAATCCGTATCGAAGCTTCATCTGGCTTGACCGAAGAAGAGATCAAGAAGATGAAAGACGAAGCGGAAGCAAATGCCGAGGCAGATAAAAAAGCAAAAGAAGAAATCGACAAGCTGAATGCGGCTGATGCCCTAATCTTCTCTACTGAAAAACAGTTGAAAGAGTATGGAGATAAGATTTCTGCGGATAAGAAAACGCCGATTGAAGATGGTTTGAAAAAGCTGAAAGATGCTTATGCAGCTAAAAATTTCGAGGAAATTGAAACTGCTCAAACTGAACTTCAAGAAGCCTGGAACGCCGCTTCAGAAGAAATGTACAAGGCTACACAAGAGGCTGCTGCCCAAGGGGCCCCTGCTGATGGTGCTGCTGCCGGAGCCGATGAGGTGACCGACGTAGATTTTGAAGAAGTAAAAGAAGACGATAAGAAATAATCGTTATTCTTCAATCAAAAAAGCCCGGTGGATTTCCATCGGGCTTTTTGTTTTTAAAAAGACTGAGTATTTAATATTTAATACTGATCATGGAAGATTGGTTGGCAAATAGCACTTCCAATAGTCCTTGTTCATCAGTTTGAACTTTTACTTTTTTGCCATTGATAAGCAGAGATTTAGTCTCGTTTGAGAAACCATGCATTACCAATTTGACCTGCTTGAAACGAGATTGATAAGTACCTTTTACAGCTGATAGATTGATCTGTTTTTTCCCAGGTTCAAATTGTAAGATTCGGGTATAACTTTTGTTTGTCTGATCTGCAAGGCTGATTCCATCATCTTCATAATAAGTGAAGCTGCTTGATCCTCCGTTCCAGATGTGAACTTGAAGAATACCATCTCCTTTTTCAGAAGTATTTTGTACCACACTTTGCATCGGTATAATGGCGCCTGCTTTTACAAATACTGGCAAATCATCTAAAGGTGAGGGTGCCAGGATACGTTGTTTGCCTCTAAAAACTTCTCCGCTGCTCAAACGATACCATTCTCCTTCGGGTAGGTAAACCTCGAGGGTAGATTTGGTACTTTCCACCGGAGCCACCAGCAGGTAATCGCCAAACATGAATTGTTGCTGAAATTTTTCTTCAAAAACATTCGGATCCTTCGTATAGTTGATGGCGAGACTCCGGGCAATAGGCATGCCTGATTGTGTAGCCAGATAAAAATTCGAATACATATAAGGCAACAAGCGATAGCGTTGTTCAATGTCTTTACGCATGATTGCTTCAGCTTCTGCCCCAAAACGCCAAGGTTCACGCATTGGGGTATTGATCTCCGCATGGTTCCTAAAAATTGGTGTATATACACCCAAGGAGTTCCATCTGATCATCAGCTCCGTAGAAGGGGTGCCAATAAAACCACCAATATCTACCCCAATATTCTGAACACCCGACAGCCCCAGACTATTCACTAATCGCTGACCCAAAAGCATGTGTGCATCACTCGAAGCATTATCGCCTGTCCAAACTGCTGAGTAGCGTTGTATTCCCGAATAAGCAGCACGGGTGAGATTGAAAGCACGTTTACCCAGTATCTCTTTGGTCCCCTCGAAAGTAGCTCTCGACATTTGTAAACCATAAGCATTACGAGCCTCTTTTAATGTCATCTCTTTTCCTTTGCCGCCAAATTGGATGAGGTCCGGAATGTTTTGCCCCCAAACGGCAATTTCATTCATATCGTTCCAAAAACCCTCAACCCCTTTATCAGTTAAGCTTTTGAAAGATTTCCCCCACCACTGACGTACTTCCGGGCGATAAAAATCTGGGAAATGGCAACGACCTGGCCATACACTGCCGATATAAAAATCGTCGCTGGGATATTTGGCAAAATAATTTTTTTGAACCCCCTCATCGTATTGCTGGTAACCCTTTTCAATTTTGATCCCAGGATCCACTATGGTCACCACATGGAATCCCATGGCTTTTAATTCATCAATGGTTTGTTTTGGATTGGGGAAATTCTGCGGACTCCAGGTAAATATTTTATAGGCATCCATGTAATCAATATCCAGATAGATTGCATCAGCAGGTATTTTTTTCTCACGAAAAGTTTTGGCAATTTCCAGAACTTGCGTATCGGGCTTATAGCTCCAGCGACATTGTTGATAGCCCAAACTCCAAAGGGGTGGCATTTCCATTCGTCCCGTTAACCAGGTATAATCTTTAATTAATCCGGCTACGTTTGATGAGCCAAAGAAATAATAATTCATCTCACCGTCTTCCGCCCCAAAATAGCTGGTCTGTTCATCGGTAGAAGCGCCAAAATTGAAAAAGCTCTTATGAGTATTATCGAAAAAGATTCCATAGCTCGAGTTGTCGTGTAACCCGATGTAGAAAGGGATCGTTTTGTACAAAGGATCGGCATTGAGCGCATAGGCAGGCACGTCACTATTCCAATTGACATAGCTACTGCCTCTTCTGTCGAGGTTGCCGGTTTTTTCTCCCAAGCCCATGAATCGTTCATTAGAGATCAGTTTTTTGAAATTACTTACCTGGGTGCCCGTCCAAGAAATACCCAATCGCTCATCGTCGCCGTTTAAAAAGCGATCATCTACGGCACTATAAAAACTGATCCTCATTGGATTTTTACTGATTCTAACTTTGATGGAATCGGTTTGAAGTAAAATTTCATCCTTATTTTCAGAAATGATCTTGAATAAATTTTGATCAGCATTCTTAATCACCGCAAAAGAGCTGTCTCTGCCAAATTCTTTTTGTACTGCTCTCACACGCAACACATTTTGCTGATATGTTTGAATGGAAACCTGTCCGTTTTCAGCTTTTAGCAATACGCCCGTACTTGTTTTTTGCAATGAAGTAAATGCGCCCAATTGTTTACTCAAATGACCGGTTTGGGCAAATGAATTAGAAAATACAGCTATTAAGATGGATAAAATGAAGAATTTGGCTTTTAACATGATGATAATTTTGACCTTAATTTAAACATTCCTGAATAAGCTCCTCTAATTTTCTTTCGTTTTGAAATAATAAATTCAATAATTGAAATTGGTTGAGAGCTCGATCCAGATTTTGATTGGGGTATTGAATCGGGTAATAAGTATTCCCTTGAAGATAATCAGTCAGGAAACGCAGGGCCTGCATGTAAATGATGTATTTTCCAGAGAAAAGGATCAATTCTTTTTCCTGCGGATTTAGTACGCTTCCCATCTCCGACAGATAGCCTTTTACAATAGCGCTGAAAAAATCTTCACGTATCTTGATTTTACTAAAATCAGTTTCATTTTCATCTACCGCACAGAGATAAGTTCGCATCATATCACCCAGATCAGAAATGAAATAGCCCGGCATCAGCGTATCGAGATCGATCACACATACCCCTTTAAAACTTTCCTCATCCAATAATACATTGCTGATTTTGGTGTCGTGGTGCATGATCCGCAAGGGTAGGGCTGCTTTTACCGCATTAAATTCTTCCAGGATGACCGCAAATTCATGGGCCATGGCAATAGCCGCTGCGGCGGAAGTTTGAAGTGCCGGGGAAGTTTGATTCAGCGCTTGATCAAATTGTTGTTTCCGCCATTCCAGGTCATGAAAACCCGCAATACTGGGTTCCAGCAAGCTGCTGTCCAGATCCTTTAGTAAACGGCTCAGCTTGCCGAATTGTTTGGCAGCTTCGTAAGCCTGTGCCGGTTGGGTCAGCACGTCAAAAGCTTTGGTCTTTGGCACAAAAGGCAATAGGCGCCAGTACTCAGCTGCGATGATTGATAGATTTTCCCCAACCCGGTTAAGCAGCGGAGCAATGAAAAGATATTCCGGATGATTTTCTTGCAGGAATTCTTGAGCCAATCTTACATTTTTAGAGATCACCTCTGGATGGGTAAAGATAGATTGATTGATCTGCTGGAGTACAAAACCTGCCTGATTTTGCTCCTTACCAAGCAGTAGTATAGTCTGATTGATGTGCCCGGAAGCAGCAAGTTCAAGCTTAAAATCCGCCGGATTTAAGTTGTAAAGTGACCAAATTTGTCCTGGAAAGTTTATTTCCATAATTGAGCAGGGTACACTCCCGATGAAACCAGTTCGTCGATGCTCTGCTGCACAATCGGTTTGTCTTCTTTATAGGTTACTCCGAACCATTTACTTTGGGTTGGAATTACTTTGAAACGGGCTTTGCCCGATTTGATCAGTTTCTCGGCCACCAATGGAATAAAGAATTCAGCTTTCGGATTTTCTTTATTGGCTAAAGCGAAATCGATGAATAGTTGCTTGCTGTCGGGAAAAATTTGTGGTGTAAAACCCCAGAAATTCATCGATGCAGCAGCTTGTCGGCTTAAAGAAGTCTCTACGCCGTTTTCTTCATACACCACGCCGCCATCTTTAAAATAAACCTGGGTACGCTCGTTAATGTCTTTTAGAAAACCTTGTTCATCTACTCCACAAACTCCTCTGGAAACAGAGCCATGTTCGGATAAGGTTTTATCAATTTGGAAACCCATCAGGGCGTACTGATCGTCTTTTACCTCCGAAGTAAGAAAATTGGCCATCTTTTCGTAAGAATCACGGCCATAGAAATCATCGGCATTGATCACGCAGAAAGGTTCTTTTACGGCATCGGCAGCAGCTAAAACCGCATGGGCCGTTCCCCATGGCTTGGCACGTTCAATTGGTTCAATGATCCCGTAAGGCCTAAGGTCATATGATTGAAACACATAATCAGTTTCAATTTTACCATTGAGTTTAGGTTCGAAGATGCCTTTGAAATTCTCCGCAAATTCTTCCCGTATGATAAATACCACTTTGCCAAAACCAGCCTGTATGGCATCATAAATGGAATAATCAATAATGGTTTCTCCATTCGGACCGAAGCCGTCTGTTTGTTTCATGCTTCCGTAGCGGCTAGCCATACCGGCAGCTAAAATGACTAAAGTAGGTTTCATGTTTAAAAATATATAGGTGATGTGTTGTGTTAAATGATAAATTAGTGAAGCGAAATTAAACAATGTTTGCTTAAACTAACAGTCCAGGCAAAGAATTGTTACACCAATCAAAACCTAAAAAATTGAACATGCATCGCAGAAAATTTCTTCAGCAAACCATGATGGCGGGAGCCGCTGCTGCCGTTTTAAATCCAACTATTTTATTTGCCGCCAAGCAGCCTAAAGTCCGTTTAGGTTTTATTGGTGTGGGCCTTCGGGGCCGCGATCACCTGGAACTTTGTTTACAGCGGGATGATGTGGACGTGATCGCCATTGCCGATCCGGATACAGAAAGCGCCATACCCGAATCGCAAAAGTTGATCGCCAAATATGGCCGTAAAAAGGCAGCAGAATATAGCAAAGGTGAGGAAGACTATTTAAACCTGCTGAAACGTGAGGATATCGATGCCGTGATCATTTCTACACCCTGGGAATGGCATATTCCGCAGGCCATTGCTGCCGTAAAAGCAGGAAAGATTCCTGCTGTGGAAGTTTGTGGTGCCACTGATGTGCAAGAATGCTGGGATATAGTTAATGCGGTAGAATCGACCGGTGTGCCTTTATTTGCCATGGAAAATGTGTGTTACCGCCGGGATGTAATGGCGGTCCTGAATATGGTCCGTCAGGGTCTGTTTGGCGAACTGCTCCATTTGCAGGGCGGTTATCAGCATGATTTGCGGGAAGTGAAATTTAACGATGGCAAGCAGCCGTACGGAGGTGGGGTGGAGTTTGGCGAAAAAGGTTTTTCAGAAGCCAAATGGCGGACCAACCATTCGGTACACCGTAATGGTGACTTGTACCCGACCCATGGTTTAGGTCCGGTGGCCATGATGGTCGATGTGAATCGTGGGAACCGTTTAACAGCTTTGTCCTCGGTGGCTACAAAAGCCCGTGGATTACACAAATACGTGGTGGATAAGGGAGGAGCTGATCATCCGAATGCCAAAGTAGATTTTAAATTGGGCGACATTGTCACCACATCCATCCAAACGGCCAATGGCGAAACCATCATTCTCTCTCATGATACCAATTCGCCACGTCCTTATTCTTTGAATTTCCGAGTGCAGGGTACCAATGGTTTGTGGATGGACGATTTTAACTCGATTTATGTGGAAGGAAAGAGCCCCAGAGCACATGTTTGGGAAAAAGATGAGACTTACATGAAAGCCTACGACCATGCTCTTTGGAAGAAATACGAAAATCTCGCAGAAGGTGCCGGACATGGCGGCATGGATTTCTTTGTGATCAACTCCTTTATCGAATCGATCAAACGCCAAGCTCCTTTTGCTATGGATGTATATGACTTAGCTACCTGGTATGCCATTACGCCAATCTCTGAACGTTCGGTGGCTGAGGGTGGTTCATTACAGCAAATCCCGGATTTTACCCGTGGCAAATGGATGTCGCGTAAGCCTATTTTTGCATTAAATGAATCGGGCTATTAACAAAAAAGCCCCGAGGGTACCCTCGGGGCTTTTTTTATTTGATGCTTCTGAAATCGTGGCCTGGCTTGATATCAAGCAGCGCTTCATAAATTAAGCGAATCACATTGTCTACATCTTCCTTGTGCACCATTTCAACGGTGGTATGCATGTAGCGTAGTGGTAGGGAAATCAAAGCCGATACTACGCCATCATTGGAGTAAGCAAAGGCATCGGTATCAGTTCCGGTAGAACGGGAAGAAGCCTGGCGCTGGAAAGGGATCTGATTTTCCTCGGCCGCTTTGATCAACAATTTGTTGAGGTTCGTCTGTACGGCAGGAGCATAGGAAACCACCGGTCCATTGCCACAAGATAAATCCCCCTGGGTGATCTTATTGATCATTGGCGTCTGGGTATCGTGGGTCACATCGGTTACGATTGCAACATTGGGCTTAATCCGGTGAGCGATCATTTCGGCTCCACGTAAACCGATTTCTTCTTGCACAGAGTTCACGATGTATAAACCAAAAGGCAGTTTTACCTTGTTTTCTTTCAGCATACGGGCTACCTCGGCAATCATGAAGCCGCCGGCACGGTTATCGAGGGCACGGCCCACGTAATAGCGGTCGTTCAATACCATGAATTCGTCTTCGTAAGTGATCACACAACCCACATGGATGCCCATGGCCTCCACTTCTTCCTTACTGGTGCAGCCGCAATCCAAAAAGATATTTTTCAAAGTCGGTGCCTCTTCTTTTTCACCGCTGCGGGTATGGATGGCCGGCCAACCAAAAACTGCTTTCACGATTCCTTTTTCGGTATGTATATTCACCCGTTTGGAGGGAGCAATCTGGTGGTCGGAACCGCCATTGCGGATCACATAGATCAAGCCGTCTTTGGTGATGTAATTCACAAACCAGGAAATTTCATCAGCATGTGCCTCAATCACTACCTTGTATTCTGCTTTGGGATTGATTACGCCAACGGCGGTGCCGTAATTGTCTACAAAATGCTCATCAATAAAGGGTTTGATGTAATCGAGCCACATCTTTTGGCCTTCCCACTCAAATCCGGTAGGCGATGGGTTGTTGATGTATTTTTCAAAAAAATCGAGTGACTTTTTGGTCACTACGGGGATGTGTTTTGCTTTTTCTTTCTTAGCCATAGCTCAATTTATAAATAGATTTCCATGATGACGAAATCGTATCCGTCTTTGAAATAAGTCTGTTCAGTTTTCTGAAATCCGTATCGTTCGTACAAACCCGAAACATTGGTCCGGGCATTCATCCAAATTCGTTTTACTTTTTTTGACTTCGAAAAGTCAAGTACATATTCAAATAGCTGCTTACCGTAGCCCTGCCCTTGAAATTCGTTACGTGTGGCGAATTTTCTCAGTTGCATTTCCGCTCCCTGCTGAAAAGTAGAAATTATGGATATGAGCTGATTTTGATCAAAAAGGCCGAAATGGATACCATCTATATCATCTGGCAATTTTACCTGCTCCAGCTCAAAATCCGGGTACATCACCTCTTGACGGAGGTGCCAGGTCATTGCTGCCGGAATTTGCTCTATCGAAGCCATCGCGGTAGCCAATTACAAAGGAATATTACCGTGTTTTTTACGCGGATTGTTCACCACTTTGTTTTCCAGCATGCGGTAAGCTTTGATCAGCTTGGCACGGGTTTCTGCCGGTTCAATCACCTCATCCACAAAACCACGTTCTGCCGCACGGTATGGATTGGCAAACAGATCGGAATATTCTTTTTCTTTTTCTAACCATTTTGCTTCCTGATCGGCAGCTGAGCTGATCTCTTTTTTAAAGATGATCTCTGCCGCACCTTTAGCACCCATAACTGCAATTTCGGCAGTCGGCCAGGCATAATTCATGTCGGCACCAATGTGCTTGGAGTTCATTACGCAATAGGCACCACCATAGGCTTTACGGGTAATGACCGTAATCTTGGGCACGGTAGCCTCGCAGAATGCGTATAAAAGTTTCGCACCATTATTGATGATGCCGTTCCATTCCTGATCGGTGCCGGGTAAAAATCCGGGAACATCTTCCAAAACCAATAATGGAATATTGAAACTGTCGCAGAAACGTACAAATCGGGCTCCCTTTACTGAGGCGTGGTTATCTAAAACACCCGCTAAAAATGCCGGTTGGTTGGCCACAATGCCAATGCTTTTTCCGGCCAATCGGGCGAAGCCCACCACAATATTCTCAGCGTAATCTTTATGAATTTCTAGGAAACTGCCTTCATCAATAATTTGTTCAATAGCCTCTCTCACATCGTATGGTTGATTGGCATTTTCAGGCATCAAATCATTCAATGCCGGACGGCTTTCGTCGCTGGATTCGTAAGCTAATGCAGGCGCTTGCTCTTCACAATTCTGCGGCATGTAGCTTAGTAATTTTTTGATGTGATTGATGGCATCGATCTCATTGGCACAGGCAAAATGGGTGACGCCCGATTTGCTGGCATGGGTACCAGCCCCGCCCAATTCTTCGGCGGTTACTTCTTCGTGGGTTACCGTTTTCACCACGTTTGGCCCGGTAACGAACATGTAAGAAGTATTTTCGACCATCAGGATGAAATCGGTGATAGCTGGAGAGTAAACCGCTCCGCCGGCACAAGGGCCCATGATGCCAGAAATTTGAGGCACTACTCCTGAAGCTTGGGTATTGCGGTAGAAAATATCGGCATAGCCGCCCAAGGAAACCACACCCTCCTGAATACGGGCACCCCCCGAATCGTTCAAGCCGATAATGGGCGCTCCATTTTTCATGGCCATTTCCATGATCTTACAAATCTTTTCCGACTGGGTTTCAGAAAGTGAACCTCCAAAAACGGTGAAATCTTGTGAATAAACATAAACCAGTCGGCCGTTGATAGTCCCAAATCCGGTTACTACACCATCTCCCTGGTATTTCTCTTTTTCCATTCCGAAATCGCTAGAGCGGTGGGTTACCATCATACCGATCTCTTCGAAAGAACCCTCGTCTAATAAAAAGTGCAAGCGTTCGCGGGCAGTGAGTTTTCCTTTTTTATGTTGACTTTCAATTCGGGCTTTTCCTCCTCCTAAAAGGGCTTCTTCTCTTTTTTGTTGGAGATTTTCAATTTTCTTATCCAAGATGTAGTAAATTTAAATGTAAGTGGAACTCAAAAATACAAAATGCGGCTGATTATTAAGTCAGAATCGATACTGAGCACGAATGGTAAAAATATCGTCTTTCAGATCTTCCGTATAGTTTGCCAAGCTGGTTTTTTCGTTTACCGGATGATCGTAATAAAGTGTAAACTTCACCTGCTTGCTAAAGTAATAAACTAAGCCTGTACCAAAAGTGTCAAAGCTGATGTCGCCAGCGGTGGTATTGCTTCCATTCAGTCCGATCTGTTTTCCTCTCACTAAGCTATTGGGGTCGTAGCGATCATAATTTGCAATCCATTGCAACTCCGTACCTGGAATTTCTTGAATCAACCAAAGAAAGAAACCCTTGAAATTACGATTGTAAATATCATTGGTGATGAGTGTACCTAAACTCCGGCTGGCTTGAGCGGCGGTAACGCTNGCCGATGCTGCCTGCCCGGGNTGNTTNCCTGAAATGAACTCCCCTTTGATCCAGGTTTTACCAAGAATCCAGCTGAAATCTGTCTGAAAATTCATTCCTGNATAACGTTTNGGAGCATATGAGCTCATNAAATCTGCCGAACTTTCTGCTATGAAACCTCTTTGACCGTTAACGTTGGCATTTCTGTACCGGGTATTGCTGCCATATTTTACGAATCCGTTATAATAGGATAGACCAAAGCTCAAATTCCAATTTTTTTTCAATTCCTTAAAGTTGAAATGTAAGGAAGTGGAAAGGTCTTTCCTGCTATCATAATCTTTGGCATTCATCCCTGAGCCATTAAAGAGCCCAATTTCATAGTCTATAAATGGGTATTTGGGGAGTTTGACCGATAACATGGCGCCCAAATCCCGTTCACTTGGCATGAGTGTTTGGTGCAATCTTGGTCGCTCCGGGAATTCTCGGTTTGCTGATGAATAAGAGAGAATATATCCAAATGGTTTAGTGAACTGACCGGCAGTAAGGGTGAACATATTCCATTTTGGGTCTTTCACTTGAATAAAACCGTCTCTTAGGCTTACTCCGTCTTGGGTGGCATCTAATTGGAATACAATATTGGTCAGCTTATCTACCCGGTCAAACTTAAAGCGTCCGCGTCTAATCATGTAGCGATTATCTACATCTTTTAAAAAATCACCTCCTGAAAAAGAAGGAGATCCCTTTTCTTGCGCTTTTTGAAACTGAAATTGATAATAGCCACTTATTTTCAGATCGTGTGGATTATAATCAGAAGGCGAGTTATTACTTTGAGCTTTGGCTTCTGAGAAAAAAAAACTCAGCAATAACATCCCGGCGATCAGTTTTTTAGCCATTTTTTAAATTTTTGTTAAAATTAATATTTAATCATACAAAGGCCGTACTTTTAAGCGATTTGAAATCGAATATGAAAAAAGAAACCAGGCTTAAATTGGATGTATCTTATGCCGCTTTGAAAGAAGGTAATCGTAATTGGGTGGCCGGGCAATTGGCCTCAGATCCGGATTATTTCAAAAATTTGTCCAAAAGC
>JGI25921J50272_10000371_pt1 | contig 14838 bp, 9 predicted proteins | sample LauGreSu1BDMLBSD_2_FD_50272 | JGI IMG/M metagenome (IMG submission 50272) | reverse complement strand
GGCTATTTCACCAAGCATGTTCAGGTGCTTGTCAATGGGAAGCCAAGACAGCTCAGTTTCCTGGGTTACGAAATTGAGAAAGAAGTGGTCTGGGTTTATTACAATGCTACAAAGGTTGCCGGAGTAAAATCCATTGAGGTGATGTCTACCTTGATGTACGATTATAAGGCAGAACAAACCAATATCATTCACATCAAAATGGATGAGAAAAGGCAGAGTTTTAAACTCAACGCCCCCGATCAGTCTGCAAAGCTCTCAAGATAGTCCTGATTGAAAAAATTCAAAGCTCGCAGTACATCATTTTGCATTGGCCACTGCAATGGCCCTGATGGTTTCAGCAGCAAATGCTGAAAACGCTTCCTGGGTTTGTACATCACCACCCAGCATGGCGGGTGCGCCCTTGTCTCCGCCTTCCCTGATACTTTGCACCAGTGGAATTTGTCCCAAAAAGTTCATGTCCAGCTGGTCAGCCAGGTTCTTGCCACCATCTTTTCCAAAAATATAGTACTTGCTCTCCGGCAATTCTGCGGGGGTAAACCAGGCCATGTTTTCAACCAGTCCAATGATGGGAACTTTTGTTTGTGCCTGCGAGAACATCGCAATGGCCTTCTTGGCATCTGAAAGGGCCACGTCCTGTGGTGTGGTAACCACCACCGCCCCCGTTACAGGGATGGTTTGCACCAATGTAAGGTGAATATCTCCAGTGCCTGGCGGCATGTCAATGACCAGATAATCCAGTTCTCCCCAATGCACATCAGTCACAAACTGGCGGATTGCACTGCTGGCCATGGGTCCTCTCCAAACCACTGCACTTTTTTCATCCACCANGAGTCCGATGCTGATCAGCTTGATGCCATGCTGCTCGAGCGGAACGATTTTGTCCTTGCCCTCAATATTTTCCATCAAAGGCCTTTGGCCACGCACACCAAACATGATGGGCACACTTGGTCCATAAATATCAGCATCCATCAAGCCCACCTTGGCACCTTGTTGTGACAAAGCAAGAGCAAGGTTTGCAGCGACTGTAGACTTCCCAACACCACCTTTTCCGCTCACCACTGCAATGATATTCTTCACTCCAGGCAATACAGAAGTGAGGTCAACCCTTATAGAGCTTGTATTGGCCGTAAAATTCACAATAACCTCAAGGCCTTCGTCCACATGTTCATGAATAGCTCTCTCGCAATCCCTTCTGATCAGTTCTTTCATCGGGCAGGCCGGAGTTGTCAATACCACAGTAAACCCAACCGAGTTTTCACCAATTACAATATCCCTTACCATGTTCAGCGTAACCAGGTCTTTCTTCAGATCCGGTTCCTGAACATTGCCCAAAGCCTTCAATATCTCTTCTGTGCCCATAAATATGATTTGTTAAAAAAAACAGGAACTGCAAAAATAACCAATCCTATGCTACTTTGTTTATGGAAAAGATGCACTTAATTTGTGAAAGAATGAATTGGATGAAAAAACTACTCAGGCAATCCCTTTTGATCATGGTTTTCATGCCATTTGCGGCGAAGGCACAGTTTGAAACTTTTAAGGATTCTGTGGTTCAGCTTTATGGTGTGGTGATGACAGCAGATAGTCTAAGAGGCCTTCCAGCGGTAAGTATACTGGTAAAAGGGACTGGAAGGGGCACCCTCACCAATGGTCAGGGAGTATTCTCGATCGTGGTTTTGAAGGGAGATGAAATTGAGTTCAGTTGTATTGGTTTCAAAAATAAGATTACGAAAATACCTACCAACCTGGAGGGTAATCAATTCAGCATCATCCAATTGATGGTCAATGATACCTCCTTCCTTCCAGCGGCCATCATCAAGCCCAGGCCCTCAAGAGAGCAGTTTGAAAGGGATTTTGTGAGTACGGACGTACCAGATGACAACATTGAGATCGCCCGAAGAAATACAGACATGGCAACAAGAAGAATGCTCATGCGAACCCTGCCCAATGATGGGAAGGAATCTGTGAACATGAACCTTGCAAGGAGTGCCCAAAAATACTATTATACTGGCCAGGCACCGCCCATGAACATCTTTAACCCCTTTGCCTGGGGAGAATTCATCCGGTCTTGGAAAAGGGGTGATTACAAGAAGAAATAGCGCCAATGACCCTACCCAAACGCCAAGCAGTAGCTGTCTTCTGTGGTTCAAAGCATGGATCGAATCCTATTTATGCCTCGGATGCTGCAACATTGGCCAAGGAATTGGCCCTTATTGGTCTTGACATTGTATATGGTGGTTCAAAAAAAGGCATCATGGGAGATCTTGCCAATAGTGCACTTGCCAATGGCGCCAGTGTTACAGGTGTCATCCCTGAGATGTTGCTCGCTTGGGAACATGAACATGAAAGCCTCACCAACCTGATCATCACCAAAGACATGCATGAAAGAAAAAAAACCATGTATGAGATGGGTATCGCAGGCATTGTTTTACCAGGAGGCTTTGGAACCCTGGATGAAATGTTTGAGATGCTGACATGGAACCAGCTGAGCATTCATGACAAGAAAATATACATCCTCAACTCAGGAGGTTTTTATGACCATCTGATCAAACACATGGAACTGTTATCCGACAATGGTTTTCTCTATGACCCGCTCTGGACCAGGATCAATACATTTGATAACCCTTTGGAATTGGTTGCGGCCCTCCTCAAAGACCTGAAGATCAAAAGCCTGTTGTAAAAGTGGGACACATGCTCTGACGTCCGCCTCCATACATGGTGGAGTAGATNCCATCATATTGCATGTACATCTCAGAGGCACCTCTGCTGTTGTTGAAATACTTCAAAGGCGAGTTGGACACATCATAACTGAACATGAACTTGAAACTTTTCCATTGGTATCCAATCATTGGGATATACGCATCTCCTGGGCGAAAAAACATGGCTCCAATGAGTTGCTGATCTCCAGCACCTACAATGTTATAATTCAGTTGCATCCCACCGACAAACTCTGAAGCGCTTGCTTGTTGGCTGTAATAGATGCTGGGGGTAAGTATCACCCGGTTGTTCAATTTCACCACAGCATCTGCAAAAAATATGGACCTCGGTGTGATGGTATTGTCATAATTGGGNGTTGCAGCAAAAAAAGTTTCCTGGGGCTTGTTGAGATGATGCATGCTAAANCCTGCATGGAGGTATACACGATCACTGGGAAAATAGGCATAATTCAACCCCGCCTGCAAATCAAAATACCCAATCGAGTTGTTTTGGAAGATCTCTCCACTTGGGGTTGCCCCGTCAAAAAACCTGCCGTTCCACTGGTTGTCAAATGTTAGTTTATCAGCAGCTATTTGCTTACCCGCATACCCAAGATTGAACCCAGCAGACAAAAGGCCAGTAGAGCCCAACATCTGGTGATAGGCCACTGAGGCATAAGCCTTGGTAGACCTGAGGTTACCGGTTCCGGCAACATCCTGCAGAATCATCCCTCCAAGACCCATCCAGCCACTCCTGAACCTATCACGCATGAATTGGAAATCAGCAAATATGCTCATGGTCTTATAAGGAACCGGAATGGATGTCCACTGGTCTCTGTAATGGGCGCCGAGACGGTAATCAGCAGCGGGGATGAACCCTGTGTTGGCAGGATTGGTTGAAAGTGGTGAATTGAAAAACTGAGAAAAATGAAGATCCTGTGCGAATGTCTGTGCATGCAAAAGCATGACAAATATTGCCAAAACCATTGATTTCATTTTTTTCAATCTCATATCCATTGCTTCAATTGCCTGAAATTTATTTTTCTACCTTATTAATGTTATATCGCCTTTTTTGTTGACGATGGTTCCATCTCCAAACTGAACAATGAGCGTATATGCATAAGCATCCATCGGTTGAAGTGTACCTTTGAATTTCCCATCCCAACCATAGGATGGAGAACCTGACTCAAAGACAACCTGTCCCCACCTGTTGTAGATCCGGAAGTTCATCTGGGCAATACCGAAGCCCCTCACAAATACCTTATCATTTTTTCCATCACCATTGGGTGTAAATGCTGAAGGAACGTCTACAACAGGTTTTATGAGCGTAACCACTTTTGTACACACGGTGTCTGTACATCCAAATTCATTGTATGCAACAAGGCATGCACTGAAGGTATCAGTTCTTTCATAGAGATGAAGCGGGTTGGTAAGACGGGAAGTATCGCCATCACCAAATTCCCAATAATATGATTTTGCTCCAACAGAGAGATTGGTGAACTGGGTTGGGGTATTCTCTTTTGGAGGATCAGGAGCAAAGCTGAAAGAAGCAACTGGCTTGGGCTTTACTGAAATCACGAAACGGGTTGTATCGCTCAGGTTACAGGTACCAGGATCGGTTACAATCAATGTTACCGTATAATCACCAAGCCTATTGTACAGGTGAACGGGAGGATTGGGGCCAGTGAAGGTAGATCCATCGCCAAAGTTCCATCGGAATGTTTGTCCCGCCAGGCTGGTATTTTTGAATGTTGCCCTGTGGGGTAAACAACCCAATGCAGGTGTACTGAATCCTGCCTTTACCAAGGGAGAAATGGAAATGGTAAACTCCTGCATATCATTTGCATTGCAGTAGGCCGTATCATTCAGGTACAATCTTACCTTGTAAGTTCCTACTGCTGGGAAAGTATGGTCAATGTTGACTTTACCGGTTTTTACTTTGGGAGAGTTGTCGCCAAAATCCCAAATAAATGAAGTATCAGTGAAAGGCCTTGATGCTGGTGCGATTGAAGTGTTGGTAAAGCGATAAGCGAGGCTTTGGCAAGGCGGTAGCTTGCCTCCCACTGCACTCAAAATAGCCTTGTCTGTTCTTACCCGAATGGTGATATAAGATGTATCCCTTGGAATACACCTTTCGCTGTCGATAGAAATCAATCTTACCCTGTAATCTCCAGCAACAGTAAATGTATGGCGGCGCTCAGGATCAGCGCCTGATACCACTGGAGAGCCATCACCAAAATTCCACTCATAGGTTTTGCCAACAGCAATGCTGTCAGTAAAATCTACCGTCAACGGCAGGCAGCCAGCAGTATCGTTGGCAACTCCCTCAATGATAGAAAGTGCACCTGCCTTTACCCCATCAAATTCAAAATTGATCTTGAAAGCCGCCAGGTTGCATTCACCAGCACCACCTGAGCCCAGTGCTCCATTGGTAGGCGCTGCAACGCCAGGNGTGATAATCATTGGCCGCCTNATGGGATCGCGAGCGCANACATTGGTTCCGCCACAATTGGCACAGACGGCCTGGTAGATGGCACCCTTGTTGTCGAATCTTGATGTTCCGCCATCCACATGATCCCCCTCACCACCCTGCTGTCCAAAAAATGAACCATAGAGCTGTTTGGTGGCATCCTTTTCCAAAACAAAGAAATAAAAATCCTTGTTGTCTGTGTAACTCTGGATGGGGTTCCCTGCCAATGGCATTCCACCCGTTCCAATCGTGCGGGTATCAAAAGCACCATTGTAACAAAGGTTGAGTTTACCTCCCCAGCCTGAGACGTAGACATTCTCACATCGGTCTACCAGAAAAGCTACCGGCGAAATATTGGGAACGATGGCAGCGGTGCCATAAACCGTAGAGTACACATAATCTGTAAGGTCTGGCTTCAGTTTTGATATGAATTGCCTGGAGCCGGGGTTGCTGTATGCCGCATTGCGCACAGGCCAGCTGCCTAAGGATATGCCCATTACGTAGGGAAAGCCTTTCTGGTCAAACTGAATTCCATATACAATGTCGGTTGCATCAGTGCCAAGAAAACTGCAAATTCCCCTAGCACCTGAGTTACTGAAAACAGTCACGAAACCATCCACACCACCCAGCAATGAGGGCCCTATTGTACCTGTTTTAATACCTGGCAGGTTAGCACTTTTTGTTGCCCCAGCTACGTAGATGGCATTGTTTAATGGATTGAGGGCCAAGACAAATGCAGCATCATCGTCAGTTCCACCAATATAGGTGCTAAAAAAAATCGTTGAAAGGTCTGGGCTGAATTTCATCAACACTCCATCCTGTCCACCACCAAATGTGGCCTGGCTCGCATTCCTCATGGGAAAATCGCTGGAGGAAGTGCTGGATGCTACATAAATATTGTTCGACTTGTCAAGGATGACTTCGCTTCTGGCATTGTCACCATAATTGTACAACAAGGATTTAGGACCTGGGCTGATGGCAGCATCCATGTTGGCTCCGTCAAGGCCAGCCCCACCTATCAAAATACCGCCCAATAAAATGGTGCCATCTGAAGAGAGCTTGGTAACAAAAATATCAGTACCACCCAGTGTGCCCACCCTGTTGTTGTTTTTGGTAGGGAAATTAGAAGAGGCGGTTCTTCCTAGAATTACCGGATTTCCTTGTGGATCAACATAGATGCTGTGCGGAAATTCATCTCCACTTCCGCCCAAATAGGTTGAAAAAACCCTTGTTCTTCCATCAGGGCTAAAACGGGTAAGACCAATATCTACACCACTGATATTACCCTGCCCTGTTCCACCACCAAAACTGGTTTGAAAAGCCCCGGTTGAGAGCGGATATCCAGCCCCAAAAACTATGCCCCCGGCATAGAGGCTTCCATCAGGACCTGGAGCTGCGGTAAAGCCCCAGTTGCTGCTCCTGCTTCCAGTATAGGTAGAAAAAACAAGGACTGGATCAATGGTAAGGGCCGCGTTTTTGTCATAGTCCTTGACTGCAAAACTGACCTGGTTTCCTTTCAACACATACGAGCAGACAACTTCTTTTTTTTGACCGTTGATGATCTGGTACGCATATGGAGGAAGCTCCTTTGATTCTCCCACAGAAGTGGAAACAATTAGATGTCCGTTTTTAATGCTGAGCTTGTCAACGCCATCATAGCTCATGAAGATATTGGTTGGATCTGCCCCAGGTGCAAGCAGCAAATCATATTTCATCCGATCACCGCTGGAGTAATAACGAATGTCAACGCCAGGATAAAGTCCCTTTCCAAGAACACTTCCATAACTGCCTACTGCCATTTTCCAATTGGAAGGATCATCACCCAAAATATAATTGGACTTCTCCCCAGTAGGTTTTTCAGCAACATATTGAACAGCCTGATTGCTTCCAACAAATTTAACATGGTAGGCATGCGCCCTGATGGACACTGCATTCTCAGGTTCACCATCCTTTTGAGGTGGAGTGATTTTTACCGGCGCTGTTTTTTCTGCATCATGTCCATGGATGTACTCCATAACAGCTGAAAAATCCTCTGGATTATTCTTCAATACGGTGTATCCTTGGTTGCTGATAAAAAGAGAACCATTTCCGACCACAGTTTTGAACCTGAAATCTCCTTTCCACTGTCCCTTGTTTTCAACAAAATCGAGCGCGTAAAAAGATTGGGCCTGAACAGATTGGCTGCTCAAAAACACAATAAATACCAATATTGCAGGCACAAAACTTTTCATACACTTATGACAAAAATTAAAAGTATAAGTTTAATACCTTAAAAGATGTTAATAATTNGGATTTAAATGCCCTAAACTGCATTTTGAAATTTTCCAGGTGAAGTATACCCGNAAAATATCTCGTCTTCATGAAAAGCTATTCAAAGCAGTTTAAGCCAGATCAAGAAATCTTTCCCCAAAGGGTGCCCCCTTTTTCGGCCTTTAAAAATTGTCTAATCGGGCTATTTTCTTCCAAATGAAGATCAGGGTCTATTCCCAGGAGCTCCTCAGCGTATATTTTGGCCTTTTCAAGTATTGCCCTGTCCGCAACTAGGTCTGCAATCCGAAAACTCAATGCTCCGCTTTGCCTTGTTCCCTGAATATCGCCCGGCCCACGAAGATCAAGGTCTTTCTCAGCAATTTTGAAACCATCATTTGTTTGGCACATTACACCCAACCTGTCTTTTGCATCCTTGCCCACTTGGCTTCCAGACAAGAGGATGCAATAGCTTTTTTCACTTCCACGCCCAACCCTTCCGCGCAACTGGTGCAACTGACTGAGACCGAATTTTTCGGCACTTTCAATGACCATCACACTGGCATTGGGAACGTTCACTCCAACTTCAATTACTGTTGTGCCCACCATGATCTGGGTTTCGCGGTTGACGAAGCGCCGCATGTTCATCTCCTTTTGATCCGCCGCCATTCTGCCATGGACCATGCTGATCCAATATTGTGGTTCAGGAAACCAGGCCTTCACATTTTCATAGCCCTGCATCAGGTCTTCGTATTGCATCTTCTCGCTCGCCTCAATCAATGGGAAAATAAAATAAATCTGACGGCCCAATTTTATTTCAGACTTGATGAAATCCATGACCTGCGGCCTTGCATCATCCAGGCGGTGGACCGTCAAAATCGGAGTCCTTCCCGGCGGCAACTCATCTATTACACTGTAATCAAGATCTCCATAGGCCGTCATGGCAAGGGTTCTGGGGATGGGGGTTGCCGTCATCACCAGCATATGCGGTGGAATAGCGTGTTTACCCCAGAGTTTTGCCCTTTGGGCAACACCAAACTTATGCTGTTCATCAATTACGGCGAGTCCCAGGTTACTGAACTGCACCACATCTTCAATCAGGGCATGTGTACCGATGATGATTTTCAAAGACCCATCCTGAATGCCAGCCAATGTTTTTTTGCGTTCAGCTGATTTTGTAGAACCCGTTAAGATGCCCACAGGAAGTTCAAGTGGCCCCAACATGGAAGAGAAATTATCAAAATGCTGTCTTGCCAGAATTTCAGTTGGTGCCATAATACAGGCCTGAAAACCGTTGTCAATGGCAATGAGCATGGCCATCAGGGCCACGATTGTTTTTCCGCTGCCCACATCACCCTGCAACAGCCTGTTCATTTGCCTGCCGGTGCCTGTATCCTGACGAATCTCTTTCAACACACGCTTTTGAGCTCCGGTCAGTGGGAAAGGCAAATGTTGATGGAAAAAACCATTGAAATAATCCCCTACTTTGGAAAATACAACTCCTCGCGAAAACCTGTGTCGCGCAGAACGCAGCATCCCGAGACGGAGCTGTGCCGTAAAAAGTTCCTCGAATTTTAGTCGGTAAACCGCCTGTTGATAGGCTTCTGCAGAAGACGGAAAATGAACTTGCCTGAAAGCCTGCCAGCGAGAAACAAGGTTTTCCTTTTCAAGAAAAAATCTTGGCAATATTTCAGGAATCTGTTTTTCGTCAAGTAATAAAAAAAGTTGCTCAGTCAGTTTTCCTATTGCCCTTCCATTCAGCCCTCTTGCCTTGAGCTTTTCTGTTACCGGATAAACCGGCTCCATTGATGGCTTGGATGAAGCATTGGCATCCTTTACAGATTCCAGTTCAGGATGTGTCATTTGAGGTTTCCCCAAAAAGAAACCCAACTTGCCAAATGCAAAATACTCTCCACCAACTGCGAGTGATTTTTGTACCCAATTGATGCCCTGAAACCAAGTCAACTCCAGGATTCCCGTTCGGTCACGAAACTGTGCAACCAATCTGCGGGCCCTTCTCTCTCCAACAATTTCCATTGAAACAACAAAGCCTCTTACCTGAACATATTCCATGGATGGACTGATTTGTCCTATGGGCTGAACACTGGTCTTGTCTAGGTGCTTGTAAGGGAAATGGCTCAAAAGGTCTTCAAACGTAAAAATCTGCAACTCCTTTTTGAGCATATCAGCCCTCAACGGACCTACTCCCTTGAGGTATTCGATGGGATTTTGCAATATGGTAGACCTTGTACTGATAGTATAATTGGTCCTACAAAATTAATTGTTTTCAAATGGAGTGGAAAACTATCTGCGGGGATGCTTCTTGCTGCTGTTTGTTGTAAATTTGTTTTCTAACAGTCTTATGGATGTCATCAATACAATGGACCATCAAATCCTTTCCGGAATTAACCCCTGCAGAACTTTATGACATGCTAAAGCTCAGAAGTGAGGTATTTGTTGTTGAACAGCAATGCATTTTCCTGGACATGGATGACAAAGACCAGGATTCACACCATTTACAAGGCCGCTTGAACAATGAACTGGTTGCTGCCTGCAGGATTCTGCCCCCTGGCCTGTCTTATGAAGAGCCCTCATTGGAAGGGTGGTAGGATCTCCGCGCTACCGGGGAAAGGGCGCAGGAATAGCCCTTATGGAAAATGCCATCCAAGAAACCATCCGCCTCTATGGAACATTGCCCATCAAAATCGGGGCACAACTTTATCTCAAACGATTTTACGAGAGTTTCGGTTTTGTGCAATGCAGCGAAACCTATATGGAAGACGACATTCCGCACATCAAAATGCTTAGAAAGGCGTAGAAATACGTATTCCACCCCCTACAATTGCCTCAATTTTGGTTGTTAGAGAAGCTTTAACATAATATTTCTTTAAAGCTTCCGTTTCAATAAAGTCCAAAAGACCCTAATCCTAAAATCCATTCCCATGAAAGCTATTCTACACAGCCTGTGTAGGGCATTATGTCTCTTTGCCTTGATTGTCATCTTCGACACAGGCAGCACAAAGGCTCAAGAATCCAAGTTCGAATACGGCTTCACTTATGGCCCCTCCAATTTTCTTGGAGATCTTGGTGGCAACAGTGGCAAAGGTGCCGCCTTCCTCAAAGACAACATGGTTTCCCTCACCAAATTCATGACAGGATTTAACATTGCTTACCGTCCTGCCGAATTCATCAATTTCAGGCTTTCCATCAACATGGGCAAAGTTCAGGGGGCTGATAGCCTGATTACTGGAAAAGGCGGAATGGAAGAGGCCAGAAAAGCAAGAAACCAGCATTTCAGGTCTGACATACAAGAAGGATTCATCGCGGCAGAAATTTACCCTACCGCATTGTTTGAATATGATGCTGAAGATGTAATGCACCGCTTTAGGCCATACGCATTGTTGGGTATTGGCGCATTTCATTTCAACCCACAAGGACAGTATGAAACAGCTGATGGAAGCAAAATTTGGGTAGACCTTAAGCCCTTGAGAACAGAGGGTCAGGGAATGCCAGCCTTTCCAGATCGCAAAGAATACAGCCTTACACAAATCAATATCCCTTACGGCGTCGGTGTAAAATATTTTGTGAGCCAGAAAATAGCCGTCTCTTTTGAACTGATCAACAGAAAAACATTTACTGATTACATTGATGACGTAAGTACCAATTATATCAGCAACGAAGATTTTTATGCCTACTTTGGCGATGGAACTGAAAAAGCCAAACAGGCGGTTCAGATGGCAAACAAATCTGCTTTTGCCAATGGAGGAAACTACAGACCCGGTTTTGGCATCGGTGCAAAAAGAGGATCTCCTACAAATAATGATGCATACTACTCTTCTTCCTTGAAAATCAGCATCAGGCTTGGCAGAACCGAGCAGTACAACAATTACGGAAGAGGTAGTGATGTCAAATGTCCTATCATACGGTTTTAGTTCGACAGGTTGGATACTGTACCCAGTGAAAATATGAGGGGAGCCTTTTTCTTCTCATTCACAAGAAAAGGCATGACGCAGGAGCGTTCATGCCTTTTCTCATTTATTTAGCATCCAACTCGATTTTCAAAAACTTAGCAGTATGACTACCCTTCACCTTTAGCAATCCATCTGGATCGCCCTCGTATAAAATCGTACCACCGCCATCTCCACCTTCTGGGCCAAGGTCAATGATATGATCCGCCACTTTGATCACATCCATGTTGTGCTCAATCACCAACACGGTATTGCCCCGGTTGACCAATTTGTTCAATACATTCAACAACAGGTTGATGTCCTGAAAATGAAGGCCGGTTGTGGGCTCATCCAAAATATAAAAAGTTTTGCCCGTATCTTTCTTGGAGAGTTCTGTAGAAAGCTTGACCCGCTGTGCTTCCCCACCACTAAGGGTTACAGCAGATTGACCTATGGTGATATAACCCAAGCCAACTTCCTGTAGCACCTTCACTTTTCTGTAGAGGTAAGGAATTTGCTGAAAGAATTCAACTGCCTCATCCACTGTCATGTCCAGCACATCACTGATCGACTTTCCCTTGTACCTGATCTCCAATGTTTCACGGTTGTAGCGCTTCCCATTGCATTTTTCGCAATGCACATAAACATCGGGAAGAAAATTCATTTCAATGACCCTCAAACCGCCACCTTCACACATGTCGCAGCGGCCTGCCTTTACATTGAAGGAGAACCGACCTGCATTGTATCCTCGTATCTTTGCTTCTGGTACCGCTGCGAACAGCTGACGGATGTCAGTAAAAAAATTACAATAGGTGGCGGGATTGCTGCGGGGGGTTCTACCAATGGGAGATTGGTCAATTTCAATCACCTTGTCAATATGTTCCAGCCCGGTTATTTTTTTATAGGGCATCGGATCCTGCTTCGCATCGTAACAATGCTTGTTCAACAACGGATAGAGGGTTTCATTGATCAATGTGGACTTTCCACTTCCACTTACACCCGTCACCAACACAAAAGTGGCAAGCGGTATGTTGACATCAACATTTTTTAAATTATTGCCAGAGGCTCCTTTCAACTGAAGAAAATTACCATTGCCTTTTCGCCTTTCAGCAGGAACATCCACTTTTTTCTTGTTGTTCAAGTAGCCTGCTGTTTCTGAGCCAGATTTGCAAACATCAGCAGGGGTTCCCTGGGCAACAATCCTACCACCATGAATACCGGCCTTGGGTCCAACATCGATGAGGTGATCAGCAGCAAGCATGATGTCCTTGTCGTGTTCTACCACAATCACACTGTTTCCAATATCCCTCAGGTTTTTCAATGCTCCAATCAACTGCTGGTTGTCACGTTGATGCAGTCCGATAGAGGGCTCATCCAAAATATAGGTAATGCCTTGCAACTGCGATCCAATTTGGGTTGCCAGCCTGATGCGCTGTGACTCTCCGCCACTCAAGGTCCTTGTGGGTCGGCCAAGCGAAAGGTATCCCAAGCCTACATCCAACAGAAATCCCAAGCGGCTGCGTATCTCCTTGAGGATGTCCTTGGCAATCAGGTTTTGCCTGGTATCCATTCGCTTTTCAAGCGATGCAAACCAGTCCTGCAAGGCATTGAGGTTCATTTCAGAGAGTTCTGCAATGTGCTTTCCGTCAATGCGAAACCACAGACTCTCATTTTTTAATCTTGCTCCATGACATTCTGTGCAGAGCCTCAGCATCATGTATTTCTCTGCCCATTCGCGGATGGCGTCACTGGAACTGTCAGTAAACCACCTCACCACCATGTTGATGACCCCAGGATATTCGCCCTTCTCCAACTGATCGATATCCCCTTGAATGCCATCTTCGTTGCCAAACAAAATTATGTTCATGGCTTTTACGGGAAGCTGTTCTATGGGCGTTTTGAGGCTGAACTTGTGCTTTTTGGAAAGCTGTTCCACCATTTTGAAATAGTAGGAATCCCGCTCTTCGCCCAAGGGTAAAATGGCACCATCAGCGATGGAAATGGACCTGTCAGGCATTACAGCATTCAGGTNGATTGCATGCTGCTGGCCAAGGCCTTTGCAGGCAGGGCAGGCTCCGTATGGTGAGTTGAACGAAAATGTATTCGGCGATGGCTCCTCGTATGAAATGCCAGTTGTCGCACACATGAGTTTCTTGCTGTATTGAACAACCGAATCATTGTCGTGCACGAGAATGAACAAGAGCCCCTTCCCTATCTGCATGGATTGGTTGATGCTCTGCCCTATCCTGATTTTCATGTCTGGCGTAACGGCAAGCCTGTCTACCACCACTTCAATATCATGAACCTTGTAACGGTCTACCTGCATTTTGGGAACCAGGTCTTTCAACTCACCATCCACCCTCACTTTCACAAAACCCTTTTTCCTGGTCTCTTCAAACAATTCACGGTAATGTCCTTTTCTACCCCTCACCAGGGGAGCCAGGATGGTGATTTTTTTACCGGCTAATTTTTTAAAAAGGTCAGCAACAATCTCTTCATCCGTGAACTTGACCATTTTCTTTCCCGTGTTCATGGAATAGGCATCCCCCGCCCTCGCAAACAGCAACCTTAGAAAATCATAGACTTCGGTTACCGTTCCAACGGTAGATCTGGGATTGCGGTTGGTAGTCTTTTGTTCAATAGAAATAACAGGTGACAACCCTGCAATTTTGTCTACATCCGGTCTTTCCATCTCCCCCATAAACTGCCTGGCATAGGTGCCAAAGGTTTCCATGTACCGCCTGTGCCCCTCTGCATAGATGGTATCAAAGGCCAAAGACGATTTGCCACTTCCACTGATTCCTGTGATCACCACCAACTGATGCTTGGGAATGGTGATGTCGATGTTCTTCAGGTTGTGTGCCCTGGCACCGATTACTTCTATGTTGTCTTTCTTTACCATTGGGTGGGTTGTGAGTTGATTTAAAACAATTGATCGATGATATTGTTTCGTTCAAAAGTAAAGCAAATTGAGTGAGTGCAAATTGATGACGCCCTTTCGTTGGTGGTCGCTGGAGAATAGGTCAATTTAATCCTGGATTTCGCTGGATTTGTAAATATTAGAAAAATAGTTATCTTTGCAACAGTTCTTTAATATTCTTATCCAGAAAGGCAGAGGGATTGGCCCGATGACGCCTTGACAACCTGTTAACTAACCATTAATAAGGTGTCAACTCCAGCTTGCACAAGCAAGCACAGATAAGTCAGATATTTTCCCTTGACAAGATCAACGCTTTATAGTGAAAACCCATCTGGCTTCAGATGGGTTTTTTTATGCCCTTTCTGGAAAGCATTGATCAACATGAACAAAACATTAAACACATATCATTTCAAAGGCTTGCTGGCCTTGGAGTCTGGAAGAACCATCCAGGATTTCAAGCTGGCCTATACCACCTTGGGGGAACTATCCCCCAACAAGGACAATGTGGTCTGGATATTNCATGCCATGACAGCCAACAGCGACCCCTCTGATTGGTGG
>JGI25921J50272_10000370_pt1 | contig 14874 bp, 14 predicted proteins | sample LauGreSu1BDMLBSD_2_FD_50272 | JGI IMG/M metagenome (IMG submission 50272) | reverse complement strand
TCAATTCATTATAAATTAATTTTTTATTATCATTATCACAATCTTTAATAACTATTTTATTTATATTTTCAAATTCAAAATTTTGGCTACCGTGAGAATAATAGTAACGTCCTTTTATAGAAAGTTCGCATGAATATATCATATCATTCAAATCTAAATCGTATACTTCCATCTTAATTTTTATTTGAGGAAAAGATTCATTAAAATCTGAATTGCCAACTTTTAAAGAATCCCATGTAGGAATATTATTATTAAATCTTAAGTCTATTTTTTTTTCCATTTTATTTGTCTATTTACTTTTAAAACATTAAATATTTATTCTCTTATAAAAATGATTTAGACAACATTAATCAGTTCTAGTTATAGATACTTTAATATGAATATTCACTGGTTTTTCTACCTGTCTTTGAGTGTTCAATTCATATTTATATTGTCTTTAGGAGATCTCAAAAACATAGATGATATATTCCAAAGCATTCTAGGAAACTTTTTAACATTCACTTATACATACATGATAACCAATGATATAAAGTTTAGCATTTTTTTTAATATATTCGGATACTTTATTTCTTTGTATAAAAAATAAAGTTATAACTCTTTCTCGTCATCTTTATTTACTTTTTTTTCTTTCCACTCCCTTTTTTTCTTAATAAATATATCCTCCATTTCTCTTCGATATTTACACTCCTCTTCTGTTTCTTCAATATCATCATCTAAAAAGTATGGAAACATTACTTTGATAAAGTCGTTTACGGTTCCTCCTGTCTCAATGATATTTGTCATTACTTCTTCTGTCGTTAGCTTTTTTGTTAATGTTTTATCCTTATTCTTGTTTTTATCTAAGAATCGTCGTTTACATTCTCTTACCATATGCTGTTTATACTTTTCTGTATATTTATTCTGTTGTCCTTTTTGTTCGATTATATTATTCAATGCTTGATAAAATACAGCATAATCAGTCTGTTCGTTTAAAGAAACATTATTCTTCTTAAAATAGTCATATACTTCTTTATAAAGAAAATTATTTCTATCTTTTATTACAGTAAGATATTGTGGTAATAAAATATCTAGATCTTTATCTACTATTTCTTCGTCTTTCTCGTTTGTATACTTGAATACATTCCTAGAAGGATCTGTACAAACAATATGATCTTCTAATGAAGATGTAAGATGTTTTGTAATTCCGTCTATGTTATAGGCATTATCAATAGTAAATGTAGTTGCACATTGTCTCAACACTTCGTTTGTAAGCTGATTTGTATTAATTACAACTGTTTTGTTATTATTATTAACAGTATTAACAGTATTAACCTTTTCGGCGAGTTTCATCGTTACACTTGTTGATATAGATTGAAGTTTCTCATTCTGCTTCTCTAATAGATCATTAAGAGACTTAAGATTATCGTTAGTATACTTTAATTTCTCGTTCTCTTTTTCAAGATAGATGATATCAGATTTATATTTTTCTATAGATAGATCTCTTTCTTTTAGTTCAGATTTTTGTTTATCAATTATTATTAATAATTCACTATTCTCTTTTAAAATACTCTTTTTTTCTTTTGCATCAAGTTTATTTTTTTTCAACTCTTCTTGTCTTTTTTTTTCTTCAAATAAGATATCACATTTTAATTTATGTTGCTTATATGATCTAACAGCAAGTACTTTCTTACAGTTTTCACATTCAGTATTAGCTTCTTCTTTCCCTTGAAGTTTCAAGCAACTTTTTACCGTTCTTTGGTGCTGTAATAAGTTTACTTTCGAACTAAACTCTTTTGAACAAAAATTGCATATATTATTTTCCATATCTTTTATTATACGTCAAATCTTTTAAAATAAAATGCAATATTATGCATTTTTATGAAAAAAAATGAATGTGCATGAATTAAGATGCATCAATTATGCATTTTATTTTCAACTTTTTCTTATAAAAAATTTAAAATTTTTGAAAGCATAAATTAGAATAAATATTTTTATTTTTTAAAAAAATGTTTTTTATAAACTTTTTCTTAAATTTTTTTAAAAACCAACACACACAAAAAAATGTGTGTGTGGGAGTACTAAATTTTTTTATTCTCTAAAATAATTTTAAATAGTTTTTATTTTTATTACACCTTTGTTGATTTAAAACGAAATAGATAGACACGGTAAGAAGTCAATTGATGTTTTTCTTAACAAGATCAAGGAGACCTTTGGTGATAACCTTCTTATCGGTTATGACAATTGGAGCCGTGATACACAGATGAAACACTTTATGTCTACGATGAATAAGGGGTTAAGAAAGTTGATTCGTAGAAGATATGATACAGTGACCGTAAAGGAACATATTACATCAAAAATTATGTTGTACATGTAAATGTTAGTTAGAAAATCACAAAGACGAAAAGGGTCACAAGGTACACCGTTTGCTAGTGTGTAAAATCAAGTGTGCGTAAGTTCTCAAAACAAAAAATTCGTATACAAGACACAAGACCTAAATTCGGCTGTCAACATCCTGAATCTAATCAAGTTGTGGTTAGAGAAAAAAGAGAGACCGTCCGAGTTTTGTCGCAAATCACGTTCTTCACCTCTTTCAAAAGAAGATAAAATAGAACTATAGACAAGGTGTATCCTTGTACATTGATTTTACATTTTTATTTTTTTAATGCCCGTAATCGGCGTTTTAAATCTCCAAAGGTGTAAAACCAAGTTATCTGATAAAACGTCAATGTTTTGGATACTGATGTATGGTGAGTTGCTAAAGAAAAAGTCTTATACAAATGATGTAACTGTATACCTGATTGTTGACGATTATCTTAATAAGGATATGGTGAACATGCCCAAAATACTAGTGTAGATACTTTTAGAAATCGGTTAAATAATTCAGAGAATGTCGACAATGCCCAGTGTAACTTAATGTAATAACCAATTCAAGATATTCAAGATATTCAAGATATAACACAAAGTAAATTAAAAATGAACTTTCAATTTATTTTTTAGATTGAAATAAAATGAGAATTGTTCTTACGAATAAAGATGAAACTCTGTTGTATGGATATTTGGATTATGATATAAATATCGAACTTGAAACAGTATTAATATTAGATCTTTTAATATACAAATCGTGCAGAGGGAAAGGTTATGGCAATTTTTTGATTCAATTTTTATATAATCATATTGTAAATAATCATAAGGAAATAAAAAAAATAACTTTAGTAGATTGTACTTCAAGATATCGAAAACAAAACAATATATACATAAAATTAGGTTTCAAATATATTGATGACAAAGAACCTGATATGGAATTTTATATGTCAAAAAAACTACAAACTAAAAAAAACAAAAAATTAGTTGGAAATCCGGTTGCTTATATTGGAAATACTATTTAAAAATTATCTAAAATATAAATGCCTGATTTTTACAACGTTTGTATTATAGGAGGAGGTCCATCAGGACATTCTGCCGCTCTTTACACTTCTCGATCAATGTTAAAAACAATACTTTTCGAAGGAATAGATAATCCAGGTGGACAACTTACACAAACAACTGATGTTGAAAATTATTTGGGATTTCCTGACGGAATTAATGGATATGAATTATGTATTAAATTTAAAGAACAGTCAGAAAGATGGGGAACAAATGTGATAAGCGAATATGCCGAAAAAATAGTATATAATAACAATGATGAATATAAATTCAATGTATATTATGATGATCTTAATAAATATATATCAACAAAAACAATAATAATATGTACAGGATCTTCTGCTAAAACGTTGATTTTTGACGGATCAGATACTTTTTGGAATAGAGGAATCACATCGTGTGCGGTATGTCACGGCGCTTTGCCAATGTTTAGAAATAAACCTCTATTTGTAATAGGAGGAGGAGATACTGCTATGGAAGATGCTCTTTATTTATCGAGATATACAAATGATGTATATATTGTACATAGAAGAGATTCTTTCAGAGCTAGTAAAGTAATGCAACAAAGAGTTTTAAAAAATGAAAACATTAAAATTTTATGGAATACAGAAATTGTAAAAGCCTATAAAAAATATAGGAATGACGAAAATGATGAAAATCTTGATACGGTTGTTTTAAGAAATAATATAGACGAAACAATAACTGAATATAATTCAGGAGGAGTTTTTTATGCTATTGGACATTCTCCGTCGACATATTTTTTAAAGAATTCAAAAATAAACATAGATTTAGATGAAGATGGTTATATAATAACAAAACCAGATAGTACTCAAACTAATATTCCAGGTATTTTTTGTGCTGGAGATGTAAGACAGTCAGATAAAAAGTTTAAGCAAGCAATAGTTGCGGCTGGAAATGGTTGTAAAGCAGCTCTTGAGTGTATAGATTTTATCGAAAATATATAAGGAAAAAGAAATCTAATATTTAAACTTTTTCTAGTTTAAATATTTTTATGTTTTAAATTTTCTTGGTTTATTATTCATATTTTCTCGTTTTTTATTTAATAAAACAAGTAAGATTATTGCTAATATTGCTAATAAGATGCCTCCTCCTATTATTTGATACTTTCTCTCCATGATTTTATTATATATATTAATATTATTTTTATATTTTTATTATAGTTTATTTTGGTTTATATAAACCAAAATAAGAAAATATCTAATTGTTTGTGTTATGTTTGAAATAACGCTAAAGATGTTAAATTTCTACCAAGCGGAGGAAGAGGAGGTGGAAAAAATGTAACTGGTTCATCTGGTTGAGATAGAAAATCTTCAGCTCGATGTCTAAAAAAATCTTGCTCTCTAGAAGGCGGAAGAGGATGAACATTTTGAGAAATATCTTCTGGATTTAGATTACCAGGAAGAGTCATATGATAGAAAAAGGGACGAGTAGATGAACCTCGTGTATTATTATCAGCCATATATGTGTTAATTGCAATGCCGTCATCTTGTTGTGGATTGGCGAGATTCAAGATAAGACGATGAAGGGAATCGAATACTTCTGTACGAAGAACAAACTCGTTTGCATTATTAGCAGCTTTAATAGCTAAAAAAACAGAATCAACCAGGTCTGGGCGAATATCTTCGTAGAATTCGTTGAGTAAATCACAAAGTTCTTGATCAGACATTTCATATGGTTTATAATTATTTTTAAAATTTAAAAGAAAATCAATTTTAGATCTGGTAAACCAGAATTAAAACATATTCACAATCAAAATTCATTCCATAATGCTTCATCCATACTACCTTTAACACCTTCTTCTATGATATAGATAATATTTTTATTTTATCAAATGTTTAATTAGCTTTCTGACAAAATCCCCTATAAAATTAATTTTTAAAATTACTTTTATTTAAATTTATAAGAATCTTATAACCAAAGATGTCTTCGCGTTACGACATTTATGAGTTTACGTGTTCGCACGCCTTTTATATGCCTGTTCCTATCAAACAAAAATGAGTAGAATGTTCTTGGTCCATTTCGTCAAATGATTGAGAAATTGACGACAACAATGGATTGCATGGGAGCTTTCCGGGATTTTTTGAAATCACCTGAGACACAGATGTCTTGCACTCGAGACATTTTCAATGAAATTCTCCAAGACCAACAAATTCATCGCGCAATCGATTTGTATTGGGATCAAATGTACCACTAAACGGTGTAAAATACGAAGAAATACGAAAAATAAAGGGTTTTTAAAAGCGCTTAAAAATTATTCCTTTTCAAATCTTTTAAGCGCTTTTAAAAACCCTTTATTTACTTCGATGAATTTTCTTTTTTCTTTAACTAATTCGATAGCATCTTCTATTGTTATATTCATAGAATATGATAAATATCCAATTGCAAACATCGCGCTTCTTGACATTCCTGCAAAACAATGAAATAATATCTTACTGTTATTGTAGTTTTCATAAAGAACAGGTATTATATTTTTTAATAAAATATAAACCTCTTTTTCTTTACTTTCTGTATCTGTAATTCCTACTAAAATAATCATTTGATTTTGTTTTTTTATAATTTTAATTTCATCTTCTTTTACATTATTTTCAGGATAATTTAAATTTACTATTATATCAAAATTATTATACTGAGAATCACAAGAGCCTACTGCAATTCTATCTGTTATCATATGGAAAGGATTTCGGTCACATCTTCCGCATATTTTTTTAAAACAACAAATTTCATCTTCACATTCAACACAATAATAATGTTTTTTTAAAACAAACATTATAGTTTTATTAGTTTTTACACATATGTCGCATACATATTTATGACAATCTTTACAGTATTTTGTTTCGAAAGATGCCAAACAAGAAATGCACTTTTCAAAACTATTAATCATGTCTTTAATATAAGATTATCTCTTTTATATTTTGAATAATTTATTCCATTTATCATTATTTTTTTGGATTAAATATTCTACATATTTTATGCGAAGATCGTGAATAATATCATCTTTTTGATTTTTATATTTAAAAAGTTCTTGGTTCAAATCATCTATTTTTTTTTGATAACAAGAATCTTTATGTGATTCGTACATATTCTTGTTGTATAATATTTTGTCACATAATTTGCATATAAACTTTTTTGTTATTTTATTTTCTATTGATATATCGTCGATATCATCTAAAATATCCAACATGCTTATGTTTTTTGGCAAACTTGTAATTGATCTTTTTAACATTTTTTTAATATATGTTTAATATGTTATGTTATATTTATTTAATCCAAGATTTTCCCAATAGAAACTCTAAATCATGAGATAACACGCGAACTCCATTACTCGGTGTAAATGTATATTCACTAAAATAGATTTTATCTTCATCATTGATGTAAAAATCCATTATTACAAATTCAAAAGGACTAGATAGTTTTTCTGCAAAATATATAAGCTTATTTAGATTAGAAGGTTTTGGAATATTAAATGGTATTTCTGGATTAATAAGTAGTATCCAATTGAAATTATAAAAATTTTTTAGTTTTCCGATTGTTACTGTTATAAAAGGTATAGTTTTGCCATTTATACATCTAAATTTGTAGTTTATAACATCTTTTTCTAATATTTTATCTTTTACTATTTCTTCTATAAAAAATCTAGGTTTTATGTACGTGTATTGTTTTTCTTCTCCATCTCCGTTATTATATACTTTATTCCAGCTTTTCAAAAGTTTTTTATATTCTTCTATCTTTTGAGAATGATCTAATTCTTTATCTATAAATATATTCCAACCACTTCCATGAGTGGCTTTTATATAAACACTGTTTTGAAGATTTGTTACGTCTGACTCAATTATATCTTCTGGATTATCAAGTATTCTTATTACTTTTGCTACTTCTATTTCATCTCTTAAAATTTCTTTTACAATTTTTTTCGATTCTATTTTATCAACAAAAGGCGCATAATTTGAGTTTAGATAATTTCTATAGTGTCGCACTTTTTGATAAAGAGCTAGATTATTCCAATTTTATATTTATTAAAACATTTAAAACATTTATTAAAGAAATAAATGTTTTAAATGTTTTAATAAATATAAAATGTCAAATTATACTCCATCTGCAAATTTTACAGGAGGTAATATAAGAGCCACTTATTATATTGAACCTAGACAAGGAGGTTTTAGAATTGTAAGATCAGGTGTTACTTTATCAGCAGGATCTGTTGCTGCTTGGTCAAGAGCAACTTTAAATCCAGGAAATTTGGTCGCTCCAGCATTTGGACAAAATATAGATTATGTAATGTCGGCAAATTTCGGCACATCATACACTTTAACAGAAAGGTTTAATATAGCGGGAACTACACAATTTGGAACATTTGCAACTTTGACAATAAGTGGATTATTTTGTTTAGCCCCTCCTACAGTTCCAGGAGCACCTTCAATAAGTAGTATTGGAAGAGGTCTTGGGCAATTACATATTAATTATAGTGTAAATAATGGAGGAAGTGCAATTACTAATTACGAATATAGTTTAAATGGAGGGGGCGCTGTATCATTTGGTTCTACTTCAAATCCTCTAACAATTAGAAGTTTAAATAATGGAACATCTTATAACGTTAGTATAAGAGCTATAAATGCCGTTGGCACAGGTGCTTGGTCTAATACTGTCGGACAAACGACAGCGAGTGTGCCAGGTGCACCAACTATTAACAGTTTAACAATTGGAGATAGAAATTTAAGAGTAAATTATACAGCACCTGACAATGGAGGTCTATCTATTACTAATTACGAATATAGTTTAAATGGAGGGGGTGCTGTATCATTTGGTTCTACAGCAAATCCTCTGACAATTGGAAGTTTAAATAATGGAACATCTTATAACGTTAGTATAAGAGCTATAAATGCCGTTGGCACAGGTTCTTGGTCTAATACTGTATCTCAAACACCCGCGACAACTCCAAATCAACCTGCCAATTTATCAGTAACTAATGGAAATGGCCAAGTTACAGTGTCATTTACACTGCCATCTGATAATGGAGGAAGTGCAATTACAAATTATCAATATTCTACAAATAATGGTTCTACGTTTACATCATTTAGTCCTTCGGTGACAATAAGTCCAGTTACAATAACAGGATTAACAAATGGAACAAGTTATCAAATAGTGTTAAGGGCAGTGAATGGACTTGGAAACGGTTCGTCATCTAGTGCTATTACAGGAACACCAGTAACAACTCCAAATCAACCTACCAATTTATCAGTAACTAATGGAAATGGTCAAGTATCAGTATCATTTACACTACCATCTAGTAATGGAGGAAGTTCGATTATAAATTATCAATATTCTATAGATAATGGTTCTACGTTTACATCATTTAGTCCTCCTGTAACAACAAGTCCGGTTACAATAACAGGATTAACAAATGGAACAAGTTATCAAATAGTGTTAAGGGCAGTTAATGGCGTAGGAAATGGTTTATCATCTAGTGCTATTACAGGAACACCACTAACAACTCCAAATCAACCTACCAATTTATCTATAACTAATGGAAATGGTCAAGTATCAGTGTCATTTACACTACCATCTAGTAATGGAGGAAGTGCAATTACAAATTATCAATATTCTATAGATAATGGTTCTACATTTGCATCATTCAGTCCTCCTATAACAACAAGTCCAGCTACAATAACAGGATTAACAAATGGAACAAGTTATTCGATCATATTAAGGGCAGTGAACGGAGTAGGGAATGGTTTATCTTCGAGCGTTGTTACAGGTGTTCCTGTAACAATACCAAATCAACCTACCAATTTATCTATAACTAATGGAAATGGTCAAGTATCAGTATCATTTACATCGCCATCTAGTAATGGAGGAAGTGCAATTACAAATTATCAATATTCTATAGATAATGGTTCTACATTTGCATCATTCAGCCCTCCTGTAACAACAAGTCCGGTTACAATAACAGGATTAGCAAATGGAACAAGTTATCAAATACTGTTAAGGGCGGTGAATGGCGTAGGAAATGGATCGTTTTCTAGTGCTATCACAGGAACACCTGTGTCAACTCCAACTCAACCTACCAATTTATCAGTAACTAATGGAATTGGTGAAGTATCAGTGTCATTTACACTACCATCTAGTAATGGAGGAAGTTCGATTATAAATTATCAATATTCTATAGATAATGGTTCTACATTTACACCATTTAGTCCTCCTGTGATAACAAGTCCGGTTATAATAACAGGATTAGCAAATGGAACAAGTTATCAAATAGTGTTGAGAGCATTGAATGGAGTAGGAAATGGTTTATCATCTAGTGCTATTACAGGATCTCCAAAAAATCCTACTCCTCCAAATCAACCTACTAACCTATCTACATTAAATGGGATTGGACAGATTATAGTTTATTTTACAGACCCAACTGACAATGGAGGAAGTGCAATTACAAATTATCAATATTCCATAGATAATGGTTCTACATTTGTATCATTTAGTCCTCCTGTAACAACAAGTCCAGTTACAATAACAGGATTAACAAATGGAACAAGTTATCAGATCATATTAAGGGCTATGAATGGAATTGGAAACGGTTCATCTTCAATTGTTGTTACCGGAACAAGTGGAAAAATAAGCATGAGTAAAATACAGAATGTATTTGGAGGAAATAATCCGATATCATTTTCAGAGTATTATTCAAATTCTTCTAAAGGTTATACAACGGGAATATCAGGAATTCCAACAATTGGAATTCCGCTAAAATTTCGAAATTTTAGCGGAAAATCTAAAGGCCCTGGATAATATTTATATTCTTTAAAAATAAATAAAACTTATTATAAATTATGGATATGTTCTTAAAGTATTTCTTATATTTTATATTTATAATTATCATTATATGCAGTGTTTGGATACTTATTCAAAAATCTATAAAAGAGAGTTATATTCCAGAAAAATATGAAAACATTAATTATGATTTATCAATCGTGACATGGAATATACAAAAATTCCCATGGTCTTTAAAATCTTTTCAACAAAAAGAATTTGAAAATATAGTTAAAAATAATTCAATTATACTTTTACAAGAATGTTTTGATGAAACATATGAAATTCTCGAATCATGTTTTCCTGAATATTATATATGCAGAGGTAATTTAAAAGGTTTAAATATAATGAATAGCGGTCTTGTTATTTTATCAAAATATCCGATAGAAAAAGTTGATTTTAATCAATATAAAAATTACAATCCTTTATCATTTGATTTATTTTCGGAAAAAGGGTTTTTAACAGCAACCATTAATATAAAAGGAAAAAAATTGTTAATAATAAATACTCATTTACAATCGTCAGACTTTGAAAGATATGATAAAAATGCAGTCTTACAATTAAATGAATTATTTGATTATACAAATAAATTAAAATCAAGAAAATTTAATTTTCTTGTGGGAGGAGATTTTAATATAGATGTTAAAGACTTTTTCAAAATATCAAATGTTAAAAATACTATTTTTTATCCAATAGATGCTACCATTTATATTGATTTTAAAACATCCAAAACTAGTAACATTAAAAAACAAGGATACGAATCTTTGATTTTTGATTATTTCTTATCAAACATAAATATGAAAAGGCCTGTAACTATACAATCTCAATACAGTGATCATAATCCAGTAAAATCTTTTTTAATTATATAATAAATGTCTGATTGGCAAATTTATTATAACAAAAATATACAAATGGATAAACGAATTATTCAAGATATTTATGAATCATTAAAATGCCATAAAAATCCTAAAATGTTGGTTTTTGGTCTTGGATATGACTCCAAGTTATGGTACAATATTACAAATAAAAATACATTCTTTGTTGAACATAATCAGGAATACATTGATTTAAATAAAGATATAGCAGATACTAATATAATTAAATATGATTATAATGATATTTCTGTTTCAAAAAGTATGAACATTTTGAAAAATAAAAGTTTTTCTAAAGATCTAGATCAATATAAAATTCCTGAAAAATTATTAGAACAAAAGCCATTTGATATAATAATTATAGATGGTCCAACTGGATACAATAATGAATGTCCAGGACGTTTATTACCAATATATTGGTCTAAAACTATTTTATCTAAATCAGGAACAATTATATATGTAGATGATAGCAATAGACCGTTAGAAAATAAGTCAATTAAAACGATTTTTAATTCGGAATTGATAAGATATTCAAAAATAAGAGATGGATGTTCAAAAATAATAATAAAATAAATTTATTTATAATAAATGATGTCAATTTTATCGATGATTTTACTTTCATTATCACTTCTTTTATTTCTTCTGCTAATAGTTAAATCAGTAGAGTTGTCAAAAGAAAATGATAAAACAGTTAAACAAATATATAAAAGCCAAGTAATAACATTTAGTCTTTTAACTGTTTTATTTTTATCTTTATTTATTTATGTTCACATATTTAATAATGCGAAAAAAGTAGAGGACTTGATTCTTTTAATTTCAAATAAAACTAAATTAGAGCCTTTGTCATTATCTTTACTTTTACTATTTGTTATATTATTTATATCTCTTATTGTAGACTCTGTAAAATTATCAAAAGAAAATAATCAAACAGCAAAGATAATATATAGAAATAATGTAATAGCTCTCTCCATCTTTAGCATATTATCTTTGAGCGGATTTATTTATATTCAATTTCAAAATTCTCAAAAAAGTATAGCATATAGATTATTAGCATTATCTTCTCAGCCAAAAACAGAAAAAACATTAGAAGTAGCTTCAAACTTGTGTGATAAACTGTTTAATAAATCTGAAAAAGGAATACGTGATCAATTTTTTGATATGAAACAAAAAAGACCAATAGAAGAAACTCGTAATATGTGTTTTAACTATGCAAGAAGTTTATCAGGACAATAAATCTTTATAAACATTAACAACGTAAATATGTCTTTCTGTTGATTTTAAGCAGTTATCGTATTTAGAATATATAGTTATGCAATCTAATCTTTTTTTTATAATTTCTTTAATTTTATGTGTTAAATCATTAAAGTTTTTAAATTCATCTTTATATTGTAAAAAATCTTCATATTTGTTTGTAAAATCGTTACACATATCACATTTATTGAATTTATCAAAGAAAAAATGAGAATATAACTCATCTTCATATTTTTTGTATTCACTTGTTATTAGCTTTGTCATTAACAAATCTTCTTCTGATAAACATTTTTGATTAAGATAATCATTACCGCAATATCCTTCATTATCTAAATCTTCCATTTTAAGACCATTGTTTAATAATAATTCTAGGGTAAGACTTTCGATTTTACTCATCTTATCTATATATTTTAAAAAATGATGAAGAGTGTTGTGAAATTTATCATCGACCTTTCCAATTTTAATTAGTTTGTGAAAAAAATCATAACCAGAAAAAACTTGTAAAGCCCATAATGTTTTTTTCTTTAAATTTTTGTACTTGTATAAATTTTTTGAAATAATATATACATGCCATTGAGTGTATGTATATCCTTCATTATTATAACAAGCATAAAAGTTCTCTTCATTTGAAGGATCATACAACATCGCATATAATTTTTTAAAACCATCTTTCATTTCTTTAAAACTTTCATAAATGTAAGGATTAAAATCCCATATGTTTTTATTTGTGTTATATGTTATCGTTTTTTGTTGACAAGAGTGACATAGATTTTTCATTAAATACTAAAATACCTATAATTATAATAATTATATTTTTTATATAATTATTTTATTCTTCTTCTAAAATTTCATCCTCTAAAATATTATCAATGTCTTCTTCCTTATTATCTTTATTCTCATACTCTTCCGACATATTCTTCTCTATAATCTNATCTTTATTCTCATACTCTTCCGACATATTCTTCTCTATAATCTCATCTTTATTCTCATACTCTTCATCCATATTCTTCTCTATAATCTCATCTTTATTCTCATACTCTTCATCCATATTCTTCTCTGTAATCTCGTCCTTGTTATCTTTATCTTCATATTCCTCTATATTCTTCTCTACAATATCATAATACTTAAAATCAAGTTCTCTACACTTCATAGTTTTTTCAAGACGATCAACATTAAATCTTATATTGTTAAGATAAAAAAATTCTCTTACTTTTTTGAAATTTGGGATTCCGCTATATTTAACATAAAAATTTAATGGATTAGTTGTAAAAAGTTCTCTACATCTTTGATATTTCAATTGTTCAAACATATCATCTGTATATTTAGGCGTTTTATCTTTATTTTTAATCTTTTTCAATTCTTCTAGTACAACTTCTATACTTTTATATGTTTTTAACATCGAATAACTTTTTTCTGGTCCAACCATATAAATATTACTATTATAATCACATTCAAGCATAATACATAAATCTTTAAAAGTTTCTTTTGTCATCTCCGTCTCTTCTAGTATTTTTGAATAAGTAATTTGAACAACTGTATCTTTTACTGTATCTATTTTAGTTAAAAATATAGGAGCTCCATATGCTAAAACATCTGTATCTTCGCTTAATACACAATCAACATGTCCGTAAATACATAAATGAGAGGCAAAGTTTTCAGCCTCTCCTTCGGCTTTAATATATGGAATTTCTAATATATCAAACAACTTTTTCATTAAATTTAAATCATCTTCTGTTATGTGTATAACCATGCTTTTCATTGATTCTAATTTTTCTTTTGCAATATTTATATCATAATTCTTTACAACTTCTTGTCTAAATAAACTAGAAACTTTTTTCTTACAAATTTCTTCTATCAAAGAACCAATTATTCCGTTTTCTTCAAATAATTTAATCTGGTTCTCTAATTCTTTTATTTTTTCTGTTTGTTTATCTCTTGATTCTCTTCTTCTTTTTTGTTCCTCTATTTTCTCTTTTGGCGCTTGACCATCAAATATAAATACAGGATGTACATCCCATTTTCTAAGAGAATTAATTAAGCTTATAAAAGACTCGACCCACCTGTCACCAGCAATTGCTTTATATTTATAAAGATATAAAGATATATCAATTGCAACTTTTTTAAAAGAATAACATGACAGATGTTTAGTTTCATAACATCCAGGAGAGTATTTCTCAAGTATTTGATGTAATTTTTTAATACCCATTTTCTTATTTCTTATTTATATATTAAAGATTCATTTTCTTAATTCGTTTTTATTTTTAATTTAATAAATATATCTTCTAACCGTCTCAAACTCAACCTATTCAAATGTGAATACAGATTTATAAACTTTAAAATTTATTTTTCATTTTAATAATAAATGAAAAATTATTACTATCTGATATTTTTATCTATTATATTAATAATCTTAACTATTTATGTAAAAAAATCTACGTATCAAACTCCTTCTAATACGCCTTACATAACGACCTCACCAACTCCTTCTAATACACCTTACATAACAACCTCACCAACTCCTTCTAAT
>JGI25921J50272_10000368_pt1 | contig 14879 bp, 6 predicted proteins | sample LauGreSu1BDMLBSD_2_FD_50272 | JGI IMG/M metagenome (IMG submission 50272) | reverse complement strand
GCAAGCCTTGTCCTTGTAAATCGAGCAGGCGACCAGGGGTAGCCACCAGCACGTCTACGCCGCGTTTGACGCGATCGACCTGAGGCTTCATGCCCACACCACCAAACACCACAGTGGATTGGAGGCTGAGGTATTTGCCGTAATCTTTGACAGACTCTTCTACTTGGGCTGCCAATTCGCGGGTGGGCGTGAGCACCAAGGCGCGAATGGCTTTGCCGCCAAACTTGTTGCGACCAGCCTCAGACAAGCTGAGCTTGTGCAGGATAGGCAGAGTGAAGGCCGCTGTTTTACCAGTGCCTGTTTGTGCGCCTGCCAGCAAATCGTGCCCGGCCAAGACGATGGGAATCGCTTGTGCCTGAACAGGCGTGGGTGTGTCGTAGCCTTGCTCTTGCACGGCCTGCAGAATGGCCGGAGCCAAATTCAATTCTTCAAATTTCATGATGGCGCGCCCAAAAAGGCGCATGGCATCGGTATGTCAGGCTGTTTGGAAACAGCCGCCAGTCATAGACCGATGGGATTCACAGGTGGGCATGGAAACCACAGGCGATAGCCTGGGTCAAACCCCAGCAGAAGTGCTGATGTTGCGGCAACTGGAGGCGGCAACAGGCAGATTGTCGCATGTTTCTGTAAACTCTCAAATTAATTCTAAAGAATGAATTTTTTTGTAATATAGAATTTTTTGGTGTTTAATTTAAAGTTAATACAAAAACTATTGAATTCTTATACATGAAACACTTTCAACTTTTGAGCTTTTGCTTCATCAAATACCCTTTGCGCTTAAATGTCGGAATGAAAGTTGTTTTCTGGGGCACGTTGGCGGCACTGGGACTCCTTTTGTGTTTTCCATCAGTGGCCCAAACCTCCCGCTTAGAGCGTCTTGGCCGCCAAGGAATTGCGCGCCTGTATCTGGACTGAGTACTACAGCATCAGCTACCGCAATCCCAAAACCCGAGAACTCAGTGGCATTGACATTGCCATAACCCAGGAACTGGCACGTGAGCTCGGTGTGAAAATAAAGTATGTCGAGAGTAATTTTGCACAACTGTATGAGTCTCTTGAGCAAGATCGCTGTGACATTGCAACCCATGCGATTGGCATCACGCCAGAACGCCAAGCTCGTTTGCAATTTTCTCAGCCTTACCTTAAGAGCGGCTTGTTCGCCATTACCTTGAAAAACAAAGAAGGTCTTCAAAACTGGGAAAGTTTGGATCAACCGGGTCGGGTCATTGCAGTGGCTGCAGGCACTGTCATGGAGGGCGTGATGATCAAGTCCTTGAAAAAAGCCAAGCTGCTCAAAGTTCAAGCGCCTGGCACCAGAGAGCAAGAGGTTTTGTCGGGCAGGGCAGATGCCTTCATGACTGACTACCCCTACAGCTTGCGCATGAAAGATCTAACCGATTGGGCTGCCGTGATTCCTGCGCCCAGCAACATGCCCACGACTGAATACGCATATGCCTTTGCCAAGGGCGATGACAGTTTGTCAATCAGGGTCAATTCATTTTTGACTCTGATCAAGAAAGACGGTCGGCTATTGCGGTTTGCAAAACAAAACAAACTTGAGCCCATTGTTGTGTTGAAACCATAGGCGCGCTGCTGTGAAAAAAAAACCAAGTCTCAAAATGCCACGTGCGATGCATTCAGCATCCCATGGCGTTTACCGATTTGGAATTGCTGTAGCGGTGTTCATTGTCTTGGTGACAAGTATCTATCTCTGGAAAGACAGGCAGCAAACACTAGACCGAGAAGAAATTCGTGGCGCGCTCCTCACGCGCATCTTGTTCAATCATGTCAGCCGAACATTGGAATCTTCTGTCGCCATCATGACGGTTGCCAATCAATGGTCAGATTCAAATTTGCCCACACAGTTGAAGCTGAATTCGGCCATTGAAAAATCCAGCTTCATTCGATCCTTGTCCATGTTGAATGAAGACGGGTGGGTGCTGGCCAGTTCTGAAGAAGGCTTGGTCAATCAGTCTGTGAGTTGGTCGCAACTGGGCTTGGACCGAGATGTGGGCGAAGATTTGGCCGCGGGGCGTTGGCAACCTGTTCGAAACTTGTATGACCTGAATCGAACAGACATCCATTTGAACGACATTGCCATCTTGCCGCTTTCAATGCGCATGAAACGCGCCAATGGACAAGTGGTGAGATGGTTGGTCTTGATCAACCCGCAAGATTTGATTGCAGGTTTCGCCGATTCAGTTGACCAGAAATGTGATGCGGTGTTTGTATTCGATTACGCAGGTCGAATTTTGGCAAGCAGCTCGGATAGATGGTTTCCTCACGACAAGGTGTTTCCCGAGATGCCGGCTGTTAAGAAGGTGGCCAATAACCAAGAATTTGGAACCTACTTTGAAACTCAAACAGACGACACTTCATTCACTGAAAAATTGGAAGTTCACTATCGAACCTCAGCCCAGTTGCCATTGACTGTTGCTGTGGCTATTTCACGCAGTCGGGTTGAGTGGCAGTGGTGGCTAGACTCAAAGGGCATCATTGGCTTGTCTAGCCTCATGCTCTTGGCCACGTTTTTTTTAACCCGTCATGTGGCCTCTATTTGGGTGCGGCGTGAGGAAGATCGGCTTGCCATGTCAAGCGCGCTGGCGGCAGCTGAAGCGGCCAACCAAGCCAAATCAGCGTTCTTGGCGCAGATGAGTCACGAAATAAGGACCCCCATTAACAGCATGGTGGGCATGACTGAATTGGCTTTAAGTACCCCCCTCAGCCCAGAGCAAAAAGACTACTTGGAATTGTCTCGCACAGCGTCGCAAAGCCTGCTTCGGCTCATTGATGATATTTTGGACTTTACCCGTTTAGGCGCAAATCGACTCACGCTAGATGAAACGCTATTTGATCTTCACACGGCTTGTCAGCAAGCCATGAAAGGGTTTGCATTTCAGGCAGAACAGAAAAAAATTGATCTGTACTTGAACATTGAGCCCGATGTACCGCAGTGGCTAATGGGCGATCCATTGAGGCTAGGCCAGGTCTTGCAAAATTTGTTGGGCAACGCGCTTAAATTCAGCGATGAAGGCTGGGTCAAGTTGAGTGTCCGAAAGTCAGAGGCCAATGCTCAGGAGGTAAGCTGCACATTCGATGTGATTGACACTGGGATTGGAATTTCGCCTGAAAAAATGCAAATGATTTTTTCGCCATTCAGTCAGGCAGATGTTTCTGTGAATCGCAAATATGGTGGAAGTGGCTTGGGACTTTCAATCGCGAAAAACTTGGTGAAATTGATGCATGGTGACATTCATGTTCAATCTCGAGAGGGGGGCGGCAGTCAGTTCACATTTTCAGCCAAGTTTCAAGTACCCTTACCAAAGTTGCTTGAAGACCAATCCACCTTGGTACGTGCCAATTCGATGGGCTTCACATCCTTGTCCCATCGGGTGGATGTGGCCCTGGTTGAATCGAATCCATTTGCCAGAGAAATTCTGCGCAATCTTTTGGCTGCTCAGCAAATCACTGCCCAAGAAATCGTCACTCCCACTGCCTTACAAACCTACCTTGAAAATTGGCTTAAGCAGGGTGTCAATCGACAAACACTTTGGGTCATTGATCACAGCATGCTGGCTTACTTAGAGCCAGCTTATTTGCTGGCTCAGCAAAGCACAAAATGGCGAAACTTGTCTTGGCTGGTGTTGTCTGATTTTGGTTTGAACCATGATGTTCAAAATCTGTGTGCATTGGCCCGCACCATGGGCGTCCGTGTTTCTAATTTGTACAAACCTGTGACTGTTTTTGAGCTCCAAAACACCCTGATGGCGTTGACCAAAATGGACGTTACAGGTGAAGAAATTGAAAAGGCAGTCGTGCGTCAGAATCAACACGTAGGCAAAATTTTGGTGGTTGAAGATACCCCAATGAACCAGCAACTGGCCATTTGGACGTTGGAAAAGTTGGGCTGTTCTGTTGACATCGCCGAGAACGGTGAAGTTGCTCTGAAAAAAATACGAAGCGATGTCTATGATTTGATCTTGATGGACTTGCAAATGCCGGGCATGGATGGACTTACGGCAGCCCATGAAATTAGGCGCATTGAAGTGACCGAGGCCTTGAAAATGACGCCCATCGTGGCCATGACGGCCCACGTTTTGGACGAAGACCGAATCTTGGCAAAAAAAGCAGGTATGCAAGACTTCCTCATTAAGCCGGTTTCGGCAGATGAGTTTCAAAGAGTTTTGTCTAAATTTTTATAGCAAGGCTCAGCTCATGAGCCTGTGCTGAGCCCATAATTCAGACAAGATTCACGCTCCGAAGCAAGCCCTTTTTTATGGCCAACGCATTTCAATCAGGATTCATGGTGTTCCATGGCAACCGCCTTGAAGACCTGCGTGATCTCACTGTTGGGCTGTTTAAAAATAATCCTTTGCCACCTTTGGTGCCCGAGACCTTGCTGGTGCAAAGCAACGGTATGAAGCATTGGCTAGAAATGGCCTTGGCCGACGACGCCGCCATGGGTATTTGTGCGGCCACCCATATGGAGTTGCCTTCCAGCTTTATTTGGCGCATGTACCGTTTGGTTTTAGGTCAAGCTTTGGTGCCCGTGGCCATGCCCTTTGACAAGCAAGCTTTGGTTTGGCGTCTGTGGCGCTTGTTGCCTGAGTTTGCCAAAACACACCAGGTGGAAGCTTTGCTGGCCTATGTCAAAGACGATCCCTTGGGTCGACAACGTTATCAGTTGGCCCAGCAAGTGGCCGACGTCTTTGACGGCTATCAAAGCTACCGCGCCGATTGGCTTAGCGATTGGGCCCAAGGCCGGTATGTGCTGCAGCACCAGAGCGAATCCAAAGCAATGCCCCCCGATCAAATTTGGCAAGCTCAGTTGTGGCAGTTGTTATTGCAAGACGTCATGCAAAAGCAAGCCCCCGAACTTGCCTCGCAGTGCCATTCAAGGGCAGAAGTGCACTCGCAATTCATGCGCAAGCTTGAACACGCTGAGTCACACAAACCTGAAGGTTTGCCGCCGCGCATTGTGGTGTTTGGTATCTCCAATTTGCCCATGCAGGTGGTCGAGGCCTTGGCAGCTTTGGGACGCTGGAGCCAAATCATCCTCATGGTTCAAAACCCCTGCCAAGAATATTGGGGCCATGACATGGACTTGCTGGCGCAAAAGCATTCGCTTTTGTCATCATGGGGGCAACAAGGCCGAGATTATCTTCACGCCTTAGAGCGCTTTGACCAACCTGAAAACGCTNTGAGCGTCATGAGCAAGCAAACTTTTTTTGTCGATCCNGCTGAGCATTCAAGGCCGACACGTTTGCAAAAAATTCAATCGGATATTCTTAAATTGAATGCCATGCCCAGTTTGCCTGAATCTTGTGACGATGATGGCAGCATTCAAATGGTNCAAGCCCATTCCGCACAGCGCGAGGTTGACATATTGCACGATCGGCTGTGGGCTTGGTTTGATGAAAATCCAACCTGGAAACCCAATGATGTGATGGTCATGGTGCCCGATATGGCCACCTTTGCATCGCACATTCAAGCGGTGTTTGGACGCTTTGGACCACAGCATCCTCGCTTTATTCCATTTTCAGTGGCAGACACCACACCGCGCCAAGTGCCCATGGTGCAGGCCTTGGAATTTTTACTCAAGCTGCCAGAGGCCAGGGTGACCTTGACGGAGTGGCTAAGCCTGTTTGAAGTGTCTGCCGTGCGCGCCAAGTTTCAAATGACTGAGCCTGATGTGCAGACCATGAAAGATTGGCTACAGGCCGCCGCTGTGCGCTGGGGCTTGAATCCAGCGCACCGGCAAAAATGGGGTGTGCCGTCTAGCATGCCCAATGCCCAACAAAACACATGGTCTTATGGCTTGCAACGATTAATTTTAGGTTACGCCGCAGGTCAAGCTGAAGGCGTGTCTGCTTGGCATGGTGTTTTACCTTTACCGCAGGTTTCAGGCTTGAGTGCGCTCAAGGTGGGGTATTTGGCCCAGTGGTTGGAGGCCGTGTCTCTTACCCTCACTCAATTGAATGTCGAACACACACCAGCCCAATGGTGTTCAGTCATGCACGATGTGTTGCTTCGGTTTTTTGAAGTCGACAACGAAGCCGATGAGCGCATGCTGCTTCGTTTACAGCAAGAACTAAGTCATTGGCAATCACTGTGCGATCAGGCTGGTATGTCTGAACCTATACCCCTAACGGTGGTGCGCGAACATTGGCTTTCAGGTCTTGAATCCTCGGGCTTGCAGCAAAGATTTTTTGGGGGTGGTGTTCAGTTTTCTACCCTCATGCCCATGCGTGCCATCCCCTTTAAGGGCTTGTGTTTGCTGGGCATGAACGATGGTGCTTATCCCCGTCAAAGTACCCCCCGCGATTTTGACTTGATGTCATTTCATTGGCGTGCTGGAGATCGATCTCGGCGCGAAGACGATCGGTATTTATTTTTGGAGGCCTTTTTGTCAGCCCGCGAAAAGCTTTACATCAGCTGGCAGGGCAGACGGTCTACCGACAATCAAAAGATGCCGCCTTCTGTGTTGGTCTCGCAGTTGCGAGATACCTTGAAGTCGCGATTTACGCCAGAGACCTCAGCCGTCTTGCAGCCCTTGCAGGCTTTTTCTGCCAAATACTTCCTGCCTCAATCAGAATTTTTAACCTATGCCGACGATTGGGAAAAGGCGCAGCAGTATTCGATTGTTTCAAACACGCCATCTGCCGAACCAGAATCAAGTGCGCTGGCCTTTCCGGCTATTTCAGAATGGCCATTGAAGGAGTGCATGCGTTTGTTGAAGCAGCCTGTCGAGGTTTACTGGCGAAGCCGTTTGGGTGTGCAACTGAATGGCCCAGAAGAAGCCTTGCTGGAAGATGAAAATTTTGTTTTAGACGGGCTGGGCAGGTATTCGCTGGGTCGTTCTTTGTTAGAAGCCCCCAATATCGATGAGCAACTGGAAGCGGAAAAGCTGTTGGGTCAATTGCCAATGGGTGCAGCAGGCCAAATGCTACTTAAACAGCAATACGATGCAGCTCAAAAGGTGAAAGAACGTGCTTCGGCCTATTGGCTTGAGTACGCGTATGAGCTGCCCACCCAAACCATTGCAATTGATGTGGCCATGCCATGGGGTAAGGTTCAAGTGACTGCAGAGGTCTCAGCGCTGAGGCAGTCATTGAGCCCTGCCAATCATTCAATTGACTTAGATCATTTTGCTCAGGCAGCACCAAACCCACCAACTTTGCAAATCAGCACCCGACCTGGCGCCGTAGCCACGGGCCATAGAGATCAACAATCTGCGCGGGCGGATATCTTGATTCAACTTTGGCCCCAGCATGTCTTGCTGAGTGCAGCTGGTTGGAACATTCAATCGGTGCTTGTGGGTCTGGATGGGGTAACAGTGCTGCAGCCACTCTCTGAACAAAGTGCCCAAAAACTCTTGACTCAGTGGTTGATGGTTTACGCGCAAGCCTGGACTCAGCCTTTGCCTGTCACTTTCAAAGCTGGCTTGGCCTTTGTAACAGAGCAAATCAGTTTACAACGCGCAAGCCAAGGAGGGGTCAATGAGGGTTCCGCTGTAACCTCAGATGTCCTTTCACAAGACGGGATCACCGAGCTGGCCTTAGAAAAGGCGCGCAAAGAATTTTCAGACGACTTTTCGGAAAGCACTGATTTAGCGCGATCCTTGTATGTGCAGCGTTCGTTTGACCATTTCGATGCCATTGCCGAAGGTCTGCCAATCTGGGCCCCCCTTTTGTACGAGGGCCTGATTCATGCTGCTGCCATGGAAGGTGATGCGGCATGAGTCAATTGAAAACACACAAGCTCAATGTGCAAACCCTGCCTTTGCAAGGTATTCAGCTCATTGAGGCCAGCGCTGGCACAGGTAAAACTTGGACCTTGGCAGCCTTGTATGTGCGCCTCATTTTGGGTCATGGTTGGTCTGGCGATAGCTTGATGCCGCCCCAAATCTTGGTAATGACCTTCACCGAGGCAGCCACTGCAGAGCTCAGAGATCGCATTCGAGAACGCTTGGCACAGGCTGCTCAGTTTTTCAGAGGGCAAACTCAATTTGCCGACGATTTTCTTTTGAACCTTCAAGAATCTCTGGGGCCTGAAGCCAATTTACAGCACGCTGAGCGTTTAGAACAAGCAGCCCAGTGGATGGATGAGGCGGCCATCTACACCATCCACAGCTGGTCAAGTCGCATGTTGCGTCAGCATGCCTTTGACAGTCAAAGCTTGTTTGATCAAAAGCGTTTGGACGATTCGGCTTCTTTGAAGTTGAAGTTGGTGAAAGACTATTGGCGAGAATTTGTATATCCCCTAGAAGCCAATCAACTGGGAGCACTCAAAGATTTGGGCGGATCGCCAGAGGCTTTGCTGAAAAACATTCAAACCCTTTGGCAAAAGTTTGAAAAATCTCCAGGAGGTTTTCCTGATTCTGCACACGACCCCGATCCAAAGGTTTTGGTGCAAGCTTGGACGCAGTGGCAAGAGCGTGTCTTGCATTTGGAATCTGAAGCCAGACAACTTTTGTTGAACAACCTGCCTCAAGCTTTAGATCAATTGGTCTATGCGCTTGAAAATGATTTGAACCGCAATCACTACCGCGCCAACAAACACACTTACTTCCTTCGCCATCTCTCAGACTGGGCTTCAGGCGCAGAGGCCGACACCGATGCACTTGCCAAATTCACAGCTGAAAAACTCAAGGGCAGCTTAAAAGCTGGCGGCAAACCCATCGACCATTCTCACGGTATATGGCACGCAATAGGCGAGTGGATGGCTGAGCGACAAAGCCAGCCTGAAGTGGGGGTTCAATTGTTGCAGCATGCAGCACTCAAGGTGGGTCGAGCCTATACGCAGACAAAAATAAGTCTAGCCAGCTTCGACTTTTCTGATTTGCTGCAAAGACTTCATGCCGCTCTTCATTCACCCGGTAGCCGATTGCCACAAATCATTCGGACTCAATTTCCAGTGGCCCTGGTAGATGAATTTCAAGACACAGACCCTTGGCAATATGAATCACTGACAAGCATTTATGGCGCAGCCATTGGCAAGCAAACCATTCAAGATCAGCAGTTGGCCAGCGCATTTGTGATGATTGGCGATCCCAAGCAGGCCATTTACAGTTTTCGGGGTGCCGACTTGCCAACCTACTTGAAGGCACGACATTCTGCAGATGCCATTTGGACNCTCACAGAAAATCATCGNTCAAGNCCAGAATTGGTNAGCGCTGTCAATCATGTGTTTGANAAAGCGCAAGCCCCCTTTGGGGAGGTGCCGTTTGAAGGTGTGCAAACGCCCGTGCCAGCCAAAGCTGAAAGTCTTAGGCAGGCCGATGGTCAAGCCATGCCAGCGCTCACAGTTTGGCATTTGGACTCACCCAAGCCCCTCAGTGGCAAACACTACACAGACGCCATGGCGTCCATCTGTGCCACGCACATGGTGACCTTGCTGAACCAACAAGTTGCGCAACCAGGACAGATGGCGGTGTTGGTCAGGGATGGGCAAGAGGCTAAAAGAATTCGCCAAGCCTTGTCCGATCGCGGTGTTCGAAGCGTTTATTTGTCTGACCGAGAAAGTGTCTATGCCACGCGCGAAGCGCTNGATTTGGCTTGCATTCTGGAAGCGGTTTTGCAGGCGCGCAACGCCAAGCTGCTGCGTGCTGCCATTACCACNCGCACCTTGTGCTTGAGCTTGGCTGAAATTGAACATGTCATTCACGCAGAAGAGGCTTGGGATATTTGGGTAGAGCGCTTCAATGCTTGGCACCTAACTTGGCAGCGCCAAGGATTTTTGCCCATGCTTTACAAATTGCTACACGAGCAAGACATTGGTGGTCGAATGTACGCTCAGGGCGACAACGCTGAAAGGCGCTTGACCAATTTGCTTCATCTGGGTGAATTATTGCAATCGGCCAGCCAAAGTTTGCAAGGCGAGACTGCATTGCTCAGGTTTCTGTCCGATCAGTTGGCCAACCCCCAAGCGCAAGGCGAGGCTGCGCAAATGCGTTTAGAAACCGATACCGAACTGGTGCAGGTCATTACCTTCCACAAGTCCAAGGGCTTGCAATATCCTTTGGTTTTTTTACCCTTTGTCTCCAATTTCAGAGAAGACAAAGACGAAACACTTCGAACGCCCGAAGAGCGTCTGCAAGAAGACATTCGGCTGATTTATGTGGCCCTCACACGCGCCCAGCAAGCCTTGTGGATGGGTGTGGCCAATCGCCAAAAAGATTTCAAGAGCAAAGGGACGCAGCCGCAAAGTGCCATTAGCGTTTTATTGCAGCGAAAGACCGCAGACGATTTGCCTGAAAAACTTAAGACGTGGTCGGCAAGCAAAGACATTGCGTTGATCAACGCGCCAAGGGCCGATGCGCAGGTGTTTGTGCCTATCATGCCGGTCAATTCTGATGCTCCAACGCCTGCAAGAGCACCATCACGCAGATTGCCAAACGCCGGCTGGACCGCCAGCTTCAGTGCGCTCACCCGCAATTTAAGTGAATCCAATTTGGCAAACACCGATTCAGGCTTGGCGCGCGAAGAGCGTTGGAGAGATTCTCAAATTGACAATCCTGTGAGCCAGCCCGATGAACTGTTCTTCGAAGAGGGTGCTGCACCAGTACCAATAGAGGTACCTCCTTACAACGAACTGCCCGCAGGCAGTGTTTACGGCACCTTGCTTCACGATATCTTTGAGTGGCAACTCAAAGAATCTTGGCCATTGCTGCAAAATCAATCTGAGGTTTCAGCCGAAACCAAAATTCGCTGGCAGCTTTGGTGGCAAACCCAAGCAGACAGTCTGCAACTCAAACCAGAACATCAAGCCCTTTGCCTCCAACTCATTCGCGAATGTGCCTCTGCACAGTTAAATCAATTGGGGTCAGATCAACATTGTTTCAGTCTTGCGCAACTCAATGCAATCAATGCTTGGCCCGAAATGGGCTTCACATTCAAAACCCATGGTGTTTCAACTGCGCGCATTGACCATCTCATTGGCGCATCACTGCACCCCAACTCAGCCCGCCCCGCTTTGAAAGTCCAGCAATTGAATGGCTTGCTAACTGGCTTCATAGACATTGTGTTTGAACATGATGGCCGCTATTTTGTGCTGGATTACAAGTCCAACAAATTGCCCAACTACTCGCAAAAAAGCATCACCCAAAGCATGCTTAGTCACCGCTATGAGGTGCAATACACTTTGTATGTTTTGGCGCTGCATCGGCTCTTAAAGTCTCGCCTCCCAAATTACAACTACGAGCAGCACGTGGGCGGTGCCATCTATCTCTATCTGCGAGGCATCGATCAAGTGGGCCAGGGTGTTTATGTGAACAAGCCCCCGTACGATTTGATTCGTCAACTGGACGAAGCTTTTCAATCGAATCAACATCCAGTTGGGTCTGGCGTTACAGCATGATGCATCCGGCACTCTCAAACACCCCATTGCCAGAGACGCAAGCTGCGTTCAACTGGCCAGCATGGCCTTGGACTGCTTTAGATCGGGCGTGGCTGCAGTTTTTAAAATCGCATCAAGCTGCGCCTGAACCTTTGCACGAATTGTTGGCGCTGTTGGTCAGTTATCAAATGGGCAGAGGCCACGCTTGTTTAGACCTCGATGCTTTGTGGCACAAGCCCTCTCACTTGTTAGATTGGACCGATGTTCAAATCAAAGCCTTGGTCCATCAAGCGATGTCTGCCAAGCAAGACATAGTTCCTGATGACCTGTTTGCGCCTGCTGTCAATCCTTGGGCTGAGGCTGCCAAAACCATGCCTTGGGCCATGGGTTTACATTCGCCCATGGTGGTGTCATACCAAGACAATGGGCAAGCACAGCGTGTCTATCTCAGGCGCGCATGGCAGGCCGAACAAAGCATTCAAGCATCGATGCAGATTCGCTTGGCAAAAAACTTTGAAGTGCCGCATAACACCGATGACCTGCTCAACCAACTCTTTGGCTTGCAAAACCCACAGACAGATTGGCAACGCATTGCCTGCGCCAAGGCATTGCGCTCGGGTCTGACGCTCATTACCGGTGGTCCAGGCACTGGCAAAACCACCACGGTGGTTCGCTTGTTGGCCTTGCTACAACGCGCCTCGCACGCTCAAGACAGCACTTTGCGCATTCATTTGGCAGCGCCCACGGGCAAGGCGGCCAGTCGCTTGAGTGCATCTATTCAGTCTGCATTGGCCAGCTTGCCGAAGGGTTGGGCGCATGGAATTCCCTCGCAAGCTCTTACCTTGCATCAGCTTTTGCAGTTCAACCCCGATGCTGCGGCAAGGCCCGCCAAGCTGTTGGCCACCGACTTGGTGGTGGTTGACGAAGCTTCCATGATTGATCTGGAACTCATGGCGCGCCTGATGAAATGTGTACCTGATCAAGCCAGGTTGATATTGTTGGGCGACAAAGATCAGCTGGCATCGGTGGAGGCTGGCGCTGTTTGGTCGCAATTGTGTGAAGGTGCGGCACAAGCTGACTCAAACACACAAGCGCACCCTGCAACACCTTATGCCTTGGCCGAACAAACAGCTGTGCTGCATGTGAGCCGCCGTTTTGATGCCGACAGTGCCATTGGTCAATGGGCCAAATTGATCAACGCAGGTGACTCATCAGCTGTCAAAGCCCAATGGCAAGGTTTAAACGTGTCGAGTTCGGGCCACCCTAATGGCCATCAAACAGTTCAACGCTGGCCAGATGAATGGCGTGAAAGAGCTCAAGGTCAACTGCATCCAGAGGCATTGAATGCATTGCGGATGGGCTGGTCTGCTTGGCTCAATGCTTTGAAACCGCTGCTTCAAGCCAATGCCGTCTGTGACAACCCCAAAGCGCTTCATTTGCTCCAATGCTTTAGCGAATTTCAAGTGCTTTGTGCCCTTCGCCAGGGTCCTTGGGGCGTGCAAGCATTGAACGAAAGCATTGCCCTTGCACTGGGATTGTCGAAAGGAAATGACAGGCACTTTCAAACCACAGCTGCCAAAGATGCTTGGTTTGTGGGTCGTCCCATCATGGTGACGCGCAACGACTATCACCTCAAGCTCATGAACGGTGACGTTGGTCAATGCTTGCCCACTGCCAATGGCTTGCGGGTGGCGTTTCCCGATGGCAATGGCGGCGTTCGTTGGGTTTTGCCTTCTCGCTTGGATGCGGTGGAAACAGTTTGGGCCATGACTGTTCACAAATCGCAAGGATCAGAGTACGAGCATGTGCTCATGGTACTTCCCGACCGCGATGCCCCTGTGCTCACGCGAGAGTTGCTTTACACAGGGGTAACTCGGGCTAAAAAATATTTAACTTGGTGGGTGCCCAACCCCGCCGTACTGATCAATGCAGTGGGGCAACGCGTCACTCGAAGTGGCGGCTTGGCAGAAGTCCTGTTTCATCGGTCAAAATAAGTGAATTTCCAAGATCAAGCGAGACGCAGATGAATTTTGAAGACATGGCCATGCAACTGGCGGCCCACCCCGACTACAAAGTCAAGCGACGCTTGGTTCCCATTTTGAATTTTGGCCCTGGCACGGGGGGGGCCACCAAGCGCATTTTGGTTTTAGACACTGAAACCACGGGTCTCGATTGGCACGCCGAAAGCATCATTGAATTGGCCATGCTGGCCGTTGATGTAGATTTGCAGACAGGGCAGCCGGTGGGAGAAGTCGAGATCTACGAAGATTTCGAAGACCCTGGTCGCCCCATTCCAGCTGAAATTACCAAGCTCACAGGAATTACCAGCCAAGACGTCAAAGGTCAGAAACTCAATGAAGCCAAAATCAAAGACATGGTGGCCCGTGCCGACTTGATCGTGGCGCACAACGCAGTCTTTGACCGCCCATTTGTTGAAAACCGCTTGGAGGTTTTTGAACACAAAGCGTGGGCCTGCTCCTTTGCAGGCATTGACTGGAAAGCCGAGGGCTTGGGCTCGGCCAAGCTGGAGTTTTTGTGCAGTGAGCTCGGCTGGTTCTACGACGCACACCGAGCACAAATAGACTGCCACGCGCTGCTCAGGGTGCTGTCCTCTACTTTGAAGGCATCTTCCGAGGGCAAGCCTATGACCGGCTTGCTGCAACTCTTCAAATCTGCAGAAAACGCCCGAACCATCGTGAGGGCTTTTGGCTCGCCCTTCGAAACCAAAGACAAACTCAAAGCCCGTGGCTACAGATGGGATGCGGAAGCCCGAGTTTGGTACACAGCCGTGAAGTCGGCTGAAGCTTTGGATGCAGAGGCGCAATGGCTCAAAACAGAGGTTTACAGCGGACGTTCTGCCCGAATCGGCTTGGAAATTCAAGACGCTTGGGTCCAATTTTCGAGCCGAAGCGGCAAATCGGGCGATCGAGTCTTGTAAATTGAAAAATTTCAGGGTCTGAGAGGGTAGAAGGCGTACTCAAAGACAGGGATAATCACGGGTTCGGGAAAAATGTCTTTCCCGCCCTTTTTGAAGAGCATCCCAGCCATGGCCCAATACGTTTTTTCCATGAACCGCGTCGGCAAGATCGTGCCGCCGAAGCGTCATATTCTCAAAGATATCTCTCTCAGCTTTTTCCCTGGCGCCAAAATTGGCGTTCTAGGTCTGAATGGTTGCAAGATCGTGCCGCCGAAGCGTCATATTCTCAAAGATATCTCTCTCAGCTTTTTCCCTGGCGCCAAAATTGGCGTTCTAGGTCTGAATGGTTCTGGTAAATCTACTTTGCTCAAAATCATGGCGGGCATCGACAAAGAGATCGAAGGCGAAGCCATTCCCATGGCTGGTCTCAAAATTGGCTATCTGCCCCAAGAACCCCAAATGAACCCCGACGAAACCGTGCGCGAAGCGGTTGAAGGTGGCATGGGCGAAGTGAAGGCCGCGCAAGCCCGCCTTGAAGAAGTTTATGCAGCCTATGCTGAAGAAGACGCCGATTTTGACGCGCTCGCAGCCGAGCAAGCCAAACTCGAAGCCATCATTTCCACAG
>JGI25921J50272_10000365_pt1 | contig 14915 bp, 12 predicted proteins | sample LauGreSu1BDMLBSD_2_FD_50272 | JGI IMG/M metagenome (IMG submission 50272) | reverse complement strand
CTGACACAGGTCAAAATGTTTTGAATGTTTCAATCTATGATTATGAGTCAAATGGATTTCAATATAACATCCCCTTGGATATAAATAATGTGCTAAATCTAAATTTTGATGGGATTGAAACTTTTAATGAGATTGATCAATATGAGAAATGGGAGTCTGTTTTTATAAAAGCTTTAGAGACAATAAGGTCTGTAAACCTTCAGGTGTTATTTGACATAAACCCCCTTGTTAAAAGTATTTTGGTAATTAAAACGGAGGGAGAATCTCATGGGAGTATGAGCCCTAAAAGCCTTACTGGTACCGTATACCTTCCTCAGCTTGAAGACTCAACTTTGATTGCTGAATGTTTTGTTCATGAGTGTCTTCATCAATACCTCTATCGCCTTGAACATATAAGCAGTTTGTTTAATAATAATGACGGCCTTGATGAATTATATTATTCTCCGTGGAAAGACGAACCTAGACCGCTGATTATGGTTCTACATGGTGCCTTTGTTTTTACAGGTGTCATGATGTTCTATCATGAGTTGTGTAAGAAGAAATTGCCAAATAAATTCATCAAAACATTCAAGGAGAGAATTTCTTACCGTGGTAGTCAAGTTGGAATTGCTCTGGATGTCCTATCATCAAACAATAAATTGACAAAATTTGGGAATGATATTCTGCAAATATTGGAAAACTACCTTATTGAAATAAAAAGATCGGATTATTATGACGATTCAATCGAAATTGATCAAGTATTGGATCATTTAAATCAATATTCAACAAAGAGTTATAAACATGTATCAGTTTAAAGGATGTAGTAAAGTTCAAGTTAGGTGGATTCATAAATACCTTTTTTTATTAAAAAATTTAGCTCCTTTAGATAAATCTGTAAAACTGAGTGACATTACGTTTGAACATCTTATATCAGCTTCCAGAAATCTAAAGGCAAAAAAACGTGCTTTACAGTTAATTGAGAAAAACAGAAGTGGTGAAATCTTTAGTGCGGATGATCTTAGCTTCATTCAATTAATTTTAGAAAATCAAGATTATTCTTCAGATAAATTAGTTGTAATAAAAGCAGAAGATAGATTTGAGGAAGCAATAGATGTAGATTTTACTGCTGGTATTTCCGATGATGATGTGCTTATAAAAAAGAGCCTCTCTAGTGCCCTAGAATTAATTAACACGATTTCCCCAACATGGAAATCAAGAATGTCCGATGTGTTAGAAACAGTCATAGGCGTTTTTGATGAAAGAAATGTAATTAACTCTGGTTTTACTAAGGATTTCCCTGGATTTATTAATCTGAACATAAATGCTGATGTAGAGGTTGTTGGTGAACAAATTGCTCATGAGACAACACATTTGATATTCGATAATTACTTATATTTTAATAATCGAGCAAAGAAAATAGTCCAAAGTATTCCACCCATATTTTCAATTTATGCCCAAAAGCCGAGGTCAGCAGAACTGGTGTTGCATGGTCTTTTTAGTTATACATCTGTTTATTTGTTCTGGGATAGTCTTCAGTCAATATTACCAAATGAAAAATTAAGAATTAATTCAAGGAAAAGACAGGTATTAAGCTATATTCATGAGTCCCTGCAAGACCTGAATCATGTTTTAACTATTAAAGACTGGGATAGTATTATTAAAATGTATCGAAGTATATGCCCAATATTTAGTGGTGAACTTTGGCAAATAGAAAAGACCGAAAGATCTTTCACAAATAAAGAAATTGTAAAACTTCAGAAACATCTAAATGATATTGAGCTTGCAGAAATCGTTTTGGCAATAGAAGGGAATAAAGTTTCGAGAATAAGTAAGCCTATCTCTCAGGTTAGAGATCTTATTAAGATTATACACACACTCCCAGTGTATTATTGCTTTTCAAGCTATCTCTTTTCTAGTAAAAGCGATAGTAATATTAATGACTTCCAGAATGTAATAACTTCAATTTATAATTTGGATACGTATTCTAGCGAGAATCTGGATATTCATATCTACTTATCAAATAACTCCAAAGATCTCTTAAGAGCATATAAGTTGGATCAGCAAGAGAAATGTGCACCATTATTTAAAACACCTAAATGTTGCGAACGGTTTTTTAATAATAATTGGGAATATGCTGTAAAAGAATTAAACGGCGATATAACCAAAATTTATTTCGAGAACTCTCAAGAAATTCAAGACCTTTCAGATTTAGTTTACAACCCAATCGGTATGTATTTTGGTCTCGGATTTTGCTGGCATTTCCCTTGCAAGTTAAATTGTAAATCCACTAAAAGAGTAGTTGACAACAGACTGAAAATTCTAAAAAAATACCAACCCCTGTTTAATAGATTAAATCGTATAAATCAATATACCCTTAGGGTTGATCAGGATAGAAATTACTCTCTTTTACGGGCGAAATAAGCTTTTTAAATTATAGAACCATGAAAGGTAAATTTTATCTAGGATTTTCAGGATATGAAGTAGGTGCAAGAGCTGAATCTGGCAAAATATATAAAGGCGCTATCGGCTTTCAAATTATAGGCAGATATGAAGGTAATAAAATTTACTTCGGCCCAATTGGATTCAATGTTATTGCAAGACTTGATGGTAATAAAATTTACTCCGGCCCAATTGGATTCAATGTTATTGCAAGGATTGAGGGTCAAAAGGTTTACAAGGGTCCCATCGGGTTTACCATCTTAGGAAGAGGCTCAAATTGTTCTGGGATAGGTTTAGCAGCAGCAGCTATACTGACTTTATAGTTTTCATCAATTACTGTTTTGAATAATAGACTTTTCAATAAATTGATAACCTGAAAAGGCTTTTTGTTTGTTGATGTTCCATTTAGTGTGCTAAAACCGAAGCTGAACATCTGAATTTAACCGAACCTCGATAACCCCGTCTCAATCAATATCATCGTTCAAACATTATATTTTGAGGTTTTTGAACGATTAGGATACGGTAAGAAACAAGGGAGAACTACCGTCCAGACCGCTCATAATATATACCAATAACCTTAGATATTTTTATTCGTAGGGGGATTTTGCCTTTGTTACTCAAATTCGTTTTAATCATTAATGCTGAAATAAAAGCCGTATCTTGCAACATCCGAGGGCTATGGTTCTCTAGCCCAATTGAATAATTAAATTCCCTTATGCAATTTCAAAATTTAAACCTCATTGAGCCCATACTCAAATCGCTCAATGAAGAAAAATACATCACACCTACTCCTGTACAATCGCAAGCTATTCCATTGGTATTAGCGGGCAAAGATTTATTGGCTTGTGCGCAAACCGGTACCGGAAAAACCGCGGCCTTCAGTATCCCCATTCTGCAGCTTTTACATACCAAGCCTGTTGAAGGCAAAAAGAAAATTAGAAGTTTGGTGCTTACGCCTACCCGTGAGCTGGCCATACAGATCGGAGAAAGCTTCAATGCTTACGGGCGTCACCTCCGTTTGACATCTACCGTTATTTTCGGAGGTGTGAACCAGCATGCACAAGTTGCCGCTTTGAATAAGGGCATCGATGTGTTGATTGCTACACCCGGCAGATTGCTGGATCTGATCAGTCAAGGTCATATACAGTTAAAAGATATCGAGATCTTTGTTTTGGATGAGGCAGACCGCATGCTGGACATGGGTTTCATTCACGATGTGAAGAAGCTGTTGGCCATTCTACCTAAACAAAGACAATCTTTGTTTTTTTCAGCAACCATGGCACCTGAGATCATCCAACTGGCGGAGACCATCCTGAAAAATCCATCAAAAGTAACGGTTACACCGGTTTCCTCCACTGCAGAGATGATTCAGCAGTATGTGTATTTTGTAGATAAAGGCAATAAAAATGCGCTATTGGTTGATATCCTGAAAAATCAGGAAATCAAAACGGCGCTGGTATTTACCAGAACCAAGCATGGTGCCGATAAGGTGGTGAAGATGTTATTGAAACACCGAATTACTGCCGAGGCCATTCACGGAAATAAAGCACAGAATGCCCGTCAGCGAGCATTGAATAATTTTAAATCGCAAACCACCCGGGTTTTGGTAGCCACCGATATTGCCGCCAGGGGTATTGATGTGGATGAACTGGAATACGTGATCAATTACGAAATGCCCAATGTGGCCGAAACTTATGTGCACCGGATTGGCAGAACGGGACGTGCGGGTGCAAAGGGAACTGCTTATTCTTTTTGCGATGCCACTGAAAAACCTTATCTGGCTGACATCGAAAAACTAATTTCCAAAAAAATTGAGGTGGTAGCTGGTCATGCTTATCCATTGATGGATCACCATGCAGTCAAGCCGGTTAAGCAAGTCCAGGCACCGAGAAACCAAAGACCGAAGTCCTCTAATCATCAGGGAGGTAAGAAATTTGGTAAAAGAAACAGAAACTCCAGGCCGCATCAAAAAACGGTCACTTTCGGATCCTGATGATGGTGGGCGCAGAAAAAATTTTAGCTGCTTCTCCAATCATATCAAATAGGATCAATACTTATTTCTTTGTATAAATTTCAATTATTTGAGATTGTGATGGATTGAAGTACAAGAATTTGGTCTTTCCGCTGCTGGCGTTCTGAGAAATTGGGATAAAAAAGTCGGTGAAAGTAGAATTGATATCCCAAGTAGGGTTTTCAAAAATATTCCCTCCTTTGTTTAGCCAAACCCTTTTATTTAAAGATTCCCCCGGATTTGTAATGAAAAACAGGTCACTCAATCCATCAAAATTGAGGTCAAGAATCAGGTAGTCTCTGGTGTTATTGCTTGCCGCAGTAGTTTGGATGGTGGAAACATCCTCCAATTGCGTAAAGTCGCTATCTTTTGATCTAAAGATTTTTTGTGACAGAATGCCACTCTCCACGAAATAAAAGAAATTGTATTTGTTGGCGTTGTTCGAGTTAGGAATTCCAATTACTTTATAACAACCAAAATCGTTACCAAATGGCCGAACAACAGAGCTATTGGTTTTGGTAAAGGTGTTGTTGGTAATATTTATTTTTTGAATGTAGGTAACAGGTGTTGGATATCTATCGATATAAGGTGCTGATAGTAGATCAGTTATCCCATCTTTGTCCATATCTGCAATAAAAACACTTCCAGTCTGGTTTTGTGGTGCGATATTCATCTTCTTTGTTAAGGTACCGTTGGCGTTAATAAACAGTTCCATTTCACTGCTCGTAAATGACTGCACTACCAAGTCTTTATCCCCGTCATTGTCTAGATCGCCCAGGGCAGAACTATGGTTAAATTTCTGAATATTGGTTAATTCTGCTACGGCCGCTTTGCTAAAAGTGCCATTTGAATTACCCCAAAATAAGTGATTAACATAGCCGGGAAATTGTCCATTCACCATTAATGAGGGAGTTTCTTTACCGTGATCAGCAACAAACAGGTCTTTATTCCCGTCTCCATTAAGGTCTTCATAATAAAACGGACTCTTTGGGAAACCAACTTCTTTGTATTCACCCAAAAGTGACAGTGTATTTTCTGTCAACAGACCAGAATTGAGATCAATTTGGAAGGACCTAAAATAATCGTACGTGGTCCCAAATAAGTCTGCAAACGAGGTAATGAGATGATAATTGCCATTCGCCTGAATTATTTTAACGGTTTCAGGGTGTATGCTATTTACTTTTAACGGACTACTGTAAATAATGTTTTGAACAGCGGTATAGCTGGTACTTTTATCCAGCGTCTGCGGTTTGTTTGAATTTTCAGTTTTTTTACATCCAAATAAAGCGATCACAATAAGGCTTATCAATAATTTTCTCATTTTTAAGTATTTATAATTCAGGTCTAGTATAGTGTTATTATCTGAGCGGCTAAATTTTAATTGAGTGAATTAGTAATTCACATAATTTGCTGTGTTTATATGGCTGAGCATTATTAGGTTTGATAATTATTGCTTATTTAAGATGAGAAAAGTCCTTGCCGGTTTTATTCTATTTGTATCCTTCAGTTTTACTTCGTTTGCTGATGGTAAATATTTGACTTGGTTTGATGGTTCGGTAAAACTTAGAAAAAGAATAGACCTACAGCATAAAAGACTCGAATTCGAATTTAAGCCAGGCCAATGGCAGCTAATTCGACCAATAGCATTAGACAGTTTGTTTGATGAGCGTCTTCCTCCAAGAATCAGTAGCCATGCTTTTTATATGGGCGAGTCTAAATGGCGCTTTGTGCTTGCGGGTACAGGAATCGTTTTTGATTTTGATGAATCCGGAGGCCTGCTTAGTAAGGCCGACAGGACCTTTTATGCTGGCTATAATTTTGGTGCCAGCGTTTTTATTCGTAAAGATACCTTATATAGTTTTGGTGGCTCAGGCTTTTGGAATTTTAGCAAGGCATTGACCTTTTTCGATCAGCACTCTAAAGAATGGGAGAATATCAAAGCAGAAAATTTTGGCCCTAAAGCCATATTTAATGGATTCCATGGATATGATTTAAAGTCTGACTTGTTTTATTCTGGGGGCTCAGAATACCATTCATTTCTCAACAAGCAGGAAACAGATTTAGATGAGAAATTCTATGTTTTCGATTTCAAGTTAAACCGATGGAATTTATTGGGGGATATTATGCCAGAGCTCTTAAAAGTAAAGTCGCCAGAAATTATTTGGTCCGGACGTTATTTTGTTCAATTCTCTGAAGAAGAGCTCTTTATCATAGACCCTTTAAATAATCAGGTCTTTCAATATCAAAACGAAATCGGATCTTTTCGAGCTGCTCCTTTAATGTATGTTCAGGAGGGTATTATTTATGGCTATTGGGATGAGGAAGGTGGAAAACGATTTTCATTTGCAATTGCAGATTTGCTCAAACAATCGACCATGATAGGTCCGTTTTACAAAGCAAAATCTTACCTCTATTATGTCCTCGCTGGACTAGCTGTTCTGTTAATTTTTGGGATTTTATTTACTTATTACCGGAAAAATAAGAAGAAGCTTCCACTACATCTGGATGAGCCTGAATTCAGTTTATTGAATGCGCTTTTAGCTGCCCCGCAAGGCTTAACTACCATTGAAGTGAATGATGTATTGGGTCTTTCTAATAAGAATTTAGATAATCAGCGGCGCTTGAGGTTGAACATAATTTCTAATATCAACCATAAGTTATACCTAAAATACCGTCTGGAAAATGCGATAGTTCGAACGCCTTCATCAGTAGATAAACGGCAGAGTTTATATCTAATCAGTACACCAGTTCTGCATATTTTGAAAGATATGAACAATAAGCATTAGGATACTAATGCTAGAAGGTGGTTTTTTGTATCCAAAATTTTTACTCATTTGAATTAGCATTCAGTTCATCTTAGATTTTTCTTAATAATCTTTTCTGTATTCAAACTTTCTGCGAATACGGGTCTGGAGAAAGCGTTTATTTATTTTCCACTACTTATTAGGGTTTATTCGCTAATTGTCCGTAGTCCTACGGGGTCTCGTAAATGGTTAATTACAACCACTTTTTCCTTTTCACCCACCAGAAGATGAAGAAAGTGACGAATACCATCAATAGTAGAACAGCGGGATAAGCCCATTGCTGCTTTAGTTCGGGCATGTATTCGAAATTCATGCCATAGATGCCCACAATAAAGGTTAAAGGCATAAAAAACATAGAAAAAATGGTGAGGGTTTTCATCACTTCATTCGTTTTTTGAGCCGAGAGCGATATATAAGTATTCAAGAGATTAGAAAGGCTCTCGGTTAACTGATTGTAAAGGGTGATGAGTTTGTGGTGTAAATCTTTCACATCTTGATAAGCCACCTGGTCTTTTTGATCTATTCCTATCCCTTTAATTACCTCGTCGCTGAGTAAAAGTAGTTTGTAGAAGATCTCTGTTTGACGTTTCAGGAAGTACAAGTCCTTTAGTTGTGGTTGTGTGAGGCTTTTCAAAAATAAGCGAGCTTCGTGCAATTCCAGTTCTTCAGTTAACCGAAGGAGTGGCGTCTCGTAAGAATTCAATACTTGCCAAATAATTTTCGTAACCAGGTCGCTCGTGTTTTGGGTACGCCCGCTATCTACATATTTAACTTTGGTTGCTTCCAGAAAAGCTTGCGGCAAGCGGTGAACGGTGATCAGGAAATCATCATTGTAAAAAATAGCCAGTTTGCTGCTCATTCCCCGGATGCTGAAATGTTGAACTGACTCTGCATCGACGGGTAAACGGGTAATAATGAAGCGACAATTTTCTAATTCTTCTACCTTGGGGAGATGATCTGGTTCCAGACAATCTTTTAAAGTATATCCATGTAATTGAAAATCTTCACTTACCTGCTCTAATTCTGCTTTGGTAGGATTGGTGATGTCGAGCCATTTAAATGTGGCGGCTGCTGAGTCGAGTAACTTTATCGGCATGCTTAAATATAAGGCTTATGTGTAGAACATTTTCATATTTCAATTTAGGGATCCAGAATTTTCTTTGTTTTACAATTCTGTTTTTTACTCGAAGCCCTTGCTATCCATCGTTTCAGGGTGAGGCTTTCCTGCACTTAGATTTGCCCATATTATCGTCATAATTCATTACGAATTTCTTTAATCATTTAAACTATTTGGATTTATTCTAAATAAGATTTATGTTTGCCGCACTATTTATAATTATTCTAAATAAAGATATACATGAGGTTACACGTGGGATTTATTTTGGCCTTTATTTCATTGTCAACCCAGTTATTTGCTCAAAAATTGATGTTGACCGGCAGGGTACTTGATCGTAATGATCAGGCAGTGGTGGGTGCAAATGTGGTATTGAAGGGAACGGTTAGGGCTGTACAGACAAACGATAAGGGAGAATATACGATCAAAGGCCTGGAGAAGGGCAAATATATGATCCAGGTAAGTTTTATTGGTTTTAAAAATAAAAGTGTTGTAGTAGACTTAACTGAAAAGCCATTCGTTCAAACTGATTTTAAGTTGGACGAAGAGGGCCTCTGGTTGAATGAAGTGGCTTTTTTGTCGAGTAGAGGCATCAGAGGGAATGAACACTTGGCAGAAGCTGATAATTTTAGCATCAATGCGGCTAAAAAGAACGAGCTGATTAAACTTGACAACATCGACGCAAACCTGGCTATGAACAATAGCCGACAGATTTTCGGTCGTACGCCTGGTATTTCTGTTTGGGAAAATGATGGTTCAGGAATTCAATTGGGGGTGGCTTCCAGAGGCCTGAGCCCTAACCGTTCCTGGGAGTTCAACGTGAGAATGAATGGTTATGACATTACCCCCGATCCGATGGGTTATCCGGAGGCATATTACACCCCTCCGATGGAAGTGGTTGACCGTATTGAAATTGTTCGCGGTGCTTCCTCTTTACAATATGGTCCTCAATTTGGTGGTTTGATGAATTTTGTCTTGCGTAAACCAGACATCTCTACCCGCTTAACTTTCGAGTCGCAAAATACGTTGGGTAGCAATGGCTTGTTTAGTACTTTCAATTACATTGGAGGAACCGAAGGCCGCTTGAGTTATACCGCTTATTACCAAAAGAGACGGGGTGAGGGATGGAGAGATAATGGGTTTTTCAATACGGATCATGCTCACATGGAGTTCAGCTATGCCGTTTCAAAAAAATTGAAAATTGGAACGGAAATCACTTATATGATGACCGAAAGTCAGCAGCCGGGCGGCTTAACTGATGCACAATTTAATCAGGATGCCAGTCAAAGTAAAAGGAGCAGAAATTGGTTCAGTACCCCTTGGTTGGTTCCTTCGGTAACAGCAGAGTATGTATTCAACGAAAAAACAAAATTGAGTTGGAAAGCTTTCGGTACCATTGCCGAGAGAAACAGTGTAGGTTTTGTAAAAGCAATCACAGAGACCGATAATTTCGGGAATCGCCAGGTTGACCGCGATTTTTATACCACTTATGGTTCTGAATTGCGTTTAATGAGCGATTTTAAATTCCTGGGCTTGAGCAATACCCTGGCCGCCGGTTTAAGATATTTTAACGGTCACATCGATCGTAAACAACAAGGAGTGGGAAATGCCGGAACGAAGATGAATTTTGATTTGTCGACGGAGATTTACCCTCGTGACCTTGATTTCAGGAACATCAACACTGCAGCTTTTGTAGAGAACGTTTTCCGTATCAATCAAAAATTACTGTTTACTGCGGGTGTACGTTTAGAAAATATCAGTTCTAACATGCAAGGTCGTTTCAGTGTGGTAAATGGTCAGCCGGTTAATTTGGCGCCTACAGATCGCAAGCGTTCATTTTTGCTCTTTGGTGCAGGCGCTGAATATCACATCACTCCGGGCACTGAGTTTTATACCAATATTTCGCAGGCCTATCGTCCGGTATTGATTTCTGACTTGACTCCGCCTGCAACCACCGACGTAATTGATCCCAACCTGGAAGATGCCCGTGGTTATAACTTTGATTTTGGTTACAGAGGGAAAGTGAGCAATTTCTTAAACTTTGATGTAGATTACTTCCGATTGAGTTACGACAACCGCATTGGTACCATTACACAGTTGGATGCCAATACACAAACCTATCAGTATCGTACCAATTTAGGTCAATCAGTTAGTAAAGGATTTGAAGCTTACATTGAGTTTGATCCGGTTGCTGCCATCTTTAAGAGTTCTAAACTGGGTTACTTGAGTCTTTTCGCTTCGCTTGCACACATCAATGCTACCTATACCGATTTCAAAACCACTTCTCTACAAAATGGCCAAATAGTAGAAGGAAATTTAGCAGGGAAAAAAGTAGAGAATGCCCCAAAAAGCATCAACCGTTTTGGTGCAACTTATAGCCTCAAGACGTTTTCTGTTACCTGGCAATTAAGCAGCATTGGGGATGCCTTTGCCGATGCCTCTAATACCATCACGCCAAATGCAGCTGCTACAACGGGTTTAATTCCAGCTTACCAGGTACAAGATTTATCAGCAAGTTTCAAATTTTTAAAGAACTATAACCTGAAAGCAGGTGTAAACAACCTAAGGGATGAGCGTTACTTCACCCGTCGTGCAGGAGGCTATCCAGGCCCGGGTATCATGCCTGCTGATGGACGCATCTACTACATCTCAGCAGGTTTGAAGTTTTAAAAATCGTGCACATAAAAAAGCCTTGGGTGTTCGCCCAAGGCTTTTTTAGCTATTAACAATGAACAGCTGAATTGTATAAAGGTTTAGTTTTTCTTAAATTCTACCCTTCTGTTCAATTCTCTGCCAGCTTCGGTGGCATTGGAAGCTATTGGCGCCGACTCTCCAAAACCTTTTGTGATCAGGTTTTCAGCTTTAACACCAGCGTTTACCAGGTAAGTTTTTACTGCGGTTGCTCTATCCAAAGAGAGGGTCATGTTGCGTTCCACGCTACCTTCTTCAGAAGCATGTCCGTTAATTAATAAGCTCACATTCGGATAAGCTTTCAATTCTCTGGCAATCTGATCTAAAATTTCATAATTGCTCGTTTTCAACACAGAAGAATTGAATTCGAATTGCAAATTGCCGTAAGTAAACGTAGGTTCAGGAGCTTTCACTTCGGGACAACCGTTATTACCAGCAATTCCGGCTACTTCCGGGCATTTATCTTTTGAATCGACAATTCCATCTTTATCAGTGTCAACTTCAACTGGCGGAGCCTTAGGAACCTCTACTACAGGAGCAGGGGCAGGGGGTGCTGGTTGAACAGCCATCTTTTTAGATTTACAAGCAGGCAAAACAAGCAAGGCCGATATTAAAACCAAGCCTAAAATAGAGATCGTGTTTTTAAATTTTTTCATTTTATAGGATATTTAATGGTGAAATTGTTTCTAAAATTCATTTAAAACTACATTTCCTGGGGTTTATTTGCAAATAAATCCATTTCAACAGACTTGTTTGAAAGCTTTCTGAATTAAATAACGAAGCAATATGATTTTAAGTATATCACCTGTGTTTTTATGCTTATTTAAACTGCAAAGTTTAAAATCGGACGGATCGATCTGAAGTATAATTCAAGCTAATTTCCCTTGCCTTAAAAAGCCTTCTTGCCAGAAAAAATGGCTGAAATTACTTGTACATGAGGTGCAGTGAGTATGGCAATGCTCATGAACAGAATCGCCAATATGCGGTTTAAATCTCCATAAAAGAAGAAGAGTAAGCTGGCTATCATGATGAAAGCAGCCAGGTTGGTGGGGAGTGATTTTTTGAACAGAAATAGCCAGCTCTGGTGTTCCCAGCCCAATGATTTCCGGATCTCGGTAATGGACAAGCCGGCATGCCAGCAGCTGAAATAAAATCCGAAACCAAGTAATAGTGGGAGGTTGAAAACAATCAACCAAAGCAAAACCAAGGGTAATAACTGCCCCATCCATGAGGAAGTTCTAAGTTGATTTTTCAGAAAGTGGAATAAAAAGAATCCTCCGATGAGGCACAAACTAATGGCCAGCCATAAAAACCTTTGTTCATATGCTATAGTAATGTAGTCTGAAAAATGCAGCTCGAATCCTGGGAAAGAAGACAGAATAGCTTTTGCTTCGGGCCATTTGAACAAAAGGTAGTTCGCCAGGAAAATCAGGCCGAAGCATGTGCTCATAATTTTATCGATGGTTCGACCCTTATTTAATATTTCGAAAAGGTCCATCTCCCCAAAATGATAAGCCGAAATCAGGATAAAAAGGAGAATGGATAAGGCCGGATTCAAATACCAAAGCACTGCGTAAAGCAAGCCATAGCCCAGGTAAAAAAATAAAAAACGAAACATCGATCGCCATTGGCTCTCTTCTCCACGACTTTTCAGGTATAAAAAATGATCGAGTGAGCCATGTGGAATCCCGATGAGTGCGATTCCCAATGCGAAAAATACCAATTGTACAGTACTACTTAAACCGAAACTCTTTTCTGCCAATAAGAGCAGGGTGCCCAAGCACAATATTTTAAGCCGGAGTGGGAGTTTAGCGACCGCGAACATATTGATAAACCTGTTTTAAAAACAATCTTTTTGGCAATGAGCTGAAAATACTGATTTCCTCCAGTAAACTGGAATCCTCATCCAAAAATTTAAGTACAGAAATCCAGTCGTTCTTTGAGAAGAGTTTGGTCATGATTTCTCGTACCCGTTCAGGTTGATGTTGAATGATTTGTAAAAGCAATTGGTCATAAAATTTAAACCTTTCGCTGCTGATTGCTTTCCTTTCTTTTTGTTCGAAAAGCAAATGGGCCAGCTCTTGGGTGTCTTTCATGATCCGCTTAAAGGCGTAACCGGTAGTAGGCTTAATGGCACCTGCAGCCGCACCAATATTGATCGCTCCTGCATCATTCATCAAGGAAAAAGGGAAATTAGACATCGGGATTCTTCCCGATTCTGTCCGCTCAATTTCATAATTCGTATTCCAGCGGTTTTGGATATAAGATTCGAGTTGACGGATGTACACCTCTTCTGAATAAGATTCGGCACTCGAAAATGCAGTAAATTCTACCAAAGCTGTATTGGCCGAAAAGGGTAGCACATACATGAAATTCGCTCCGGGACCTTGTTCAATGCTGAAATCCATCAGCGTGGCGGTTTCCTGATCAAAAACCGGTTTTTCTGTTTGGATGAACCAGCCATAAAAGTGCTGCCAGAGTAAAATGGTATTTGCAGGTGGATTAGTAAAATCAGTGATGCTATTAAAGACCTTCTTTGCGCTGTAATTATTTCGATCGGTCTTGACGGTGAACAGGCCATTAGTTTGTTGAACAGATTCAAACTGTTCATGGATGATTTTCACCCTGGATGATTTTCGGATCAGCTCGTAGTGAAAATCAAAAAAATCTTCGCTGCTGATGTAATGATAGGCATATGGTTGGATGTTTTCTGCCAAATTAATTCGCTCAGAATGGAAAGCAATCTTCTGCCAGCGTTTACTCACCAAAAAATCGTATTCGCTCGGCTTATTGGCCCAAAAACACCACGATTTACCCGGTATCGATTTTTCTTTCTCAATTAAAAGAATATCTCCCGTTTGCTCATGAGGCATTTTTAAAAGCTGCCGTATGAGTTGCATACCGGCACAGCCGCCGCCAATAATGATAGATGGATGGTTCATATCTGAGAATAAATAACAAAAGGTATCCATCGGGATACCTTTTGTTATTTGTAAAGATTATTTAAGATTATTTACCAGAACGGCTTAATGCATAAATAACCAAACCGAAACCGATTTTGTTTACCGCATCACCAATGTTATAGATGATGTCCATGTCTAAACCTAAGTTTCCGAAAGCGGCATACCACTGACCATCTGCAGTACCAGCCATGTATCCGATAGGATAGATAGCCCAACCAATCACTACAAACTTCAATAAAGAGTTTACAGCTTTTTGTACAGCTGGATCGCTGGCTTGAGATAATTTAGCCACTTCACCTTTCCAAACTTCATACACAATGTAGAAGTAAGCCAGACCTGAAATTAAGCCCCAGAATGCTGCCTGATCTCTGGCAATTGCTTCTCCCCAATAACCAGTTACCAACATGATTACTGAAGCGAAGATCATTTTCCAAAGTAAACTGCTTTTCGCACCTGCTTTTTTGGTGATCAGGTAGAATTCAACGCACATCAAAGGCACAGTCAGAATCCAGTCAACATACCTGAAGAATACAGGTGATGCGCCAGTCTCTAATTGGTAACCTCTCATGTAGTAGTAATGTACTGCTGCGATGAAGGTAATAATACCCGAAACGAGTACTGAGGTTCTCCATTGTGGGGAAGTATTCCCTACTTCAAAAAAGAAGAACACCGAAGCGGCCATCATGGCCATGGTGCCAATAAAGAAAGTAAATGCAACGTAGTCAGTGTTCGAAATGACCATTGATGCATCAAGCATTAAGTTTAACATAATGTTTATAATTTGGTTAATCCTACTCGTGTGGCTTTTCGGATACGCCCATTTTTTTATAGTGGGCATGCCCCCACTTTAATAATTGGTTTATATAAATTTTGAAATAATAAATTATTATTCCAAGTAATTATCTAATTATATA
>JGI25921J50272_10000358_pt1 | contig 15036 bp, 9 predicted proteins | sample LauGreSu1BDMLBSD_2_FD_50272 | JGI IMG/M metagenome (IMG submission 50272) | reverse complement strand
CAGCAAAGATGTTCAGTTAGGGCTCTACAACTGGAAGCTAACTTATACAGATAACAAACAGGTGACCCGAACCTTAGCGGGCCATGTCAATGTACTGAGATAAACAATGAGTCTTCCAAAAGTTAGGGTCAAAAATTTAGGACTCATTGATTACCAGGAAGCTTGGGATTTACAAGAATCCTTGCTTAAAGCTGCTGTAGACTGTAAAATTGAAAATCGGAAGAACAGCACTAACTTAGTGCCAGAACAACATTTGTTGTTTTGCGAGCACCCGCATGTTTATACCTTGGGCAAAAGCGGTGCGGCAGAAAATCTCTTATTAGATCAAGCGCATCTCGATCAAATTCAAGCCCAATTTTTTAAAATCAATAGGGGAGGAGACATCACCTATCATGGCCCTGGTCAGTTGGTGATGTATCCTATCCTAGACTTAGAACAGTTCTTTACAGATATCCATAAATATATGCGCTTTTTGGAAGAAGCGGTCATTGAAACACTGCATCATTTTGGGATAGCAGCTACGCGTTTCGAGGGTTTGACGGGTGTTTGGCTCGACGCCGACGGCCTTCCTCCTAGGAAGATTTGTGCCATGGGTGTCAAGTGCTCTCGTTGGATCACGATGCATGGAATTGCTTTAAACGTGCATCCGGACCTCAGTTACTTTGGCAATATTGTTCCTTGTGGTATCCAAGACAAAGCGGTTACATCTATGGTAGCTGAATTAGGGAATCCGGTAGATTTCGCTGAAGTGAGGGCGGTATTAACTCAAAAAATGGCAACTTTGTTTAAATTTCAAATTTCCCAATAATGAGAGCAGATTTACTTGGTCCGAAAGTAGAAAATGTGGCTTTGGCCCTCGTAGAATTACCCATTAAAGATGCCGATCCTGAATACGTTGTGTTTTTGATCAACAACAGAGAAGACATCATGGAAGGAATCATTGTAGCCTCAACTGGCTACGGCGAGAACCCGACTACCGGCGAACAGATCAAAACGTCTACCTTGCGCAAAGGAATTGAAGTCATGATGCCGGGTGAGGCGGCTAGAATCGAGCCAATTATGCCAGATCTTTTTGATATAAGCAATGAATTTTGGGTGAGCTTTTGGGTCCATGAAACGATGTACGATAAGCGCTTTGTTTTTGCGGCAGGCACCATCAAGCCAAAGGATTTTCAATGGATACCTTCGCTCAATGCAAGAGGAATTATTCTCGAGTAATGTTGTCTTCCTAAGATAACAAACTACTGCCTGTCATTTTATCTGGTTGATCCAATCCCATACGTGCTAGAATGGTAGGTGCTACGTCTGCGAGAATGCCATCTTTTACTCGAATATCTTGGTTGGTACTTACCAAAATAACTGGAACTGGATTCAAGCTGTGTGCTGTATTTGGCGTTCCATCGGGATTAATGACATAGTCTGCATTGCCGTGGTCTGCAATAATGATGAATTCATAACCTAGCGCAGCTCCTGCGTCCACAACCCGTTTTAACTGTGCATCAACTGTTTCTACAGCTTCTACAATGGCTGCATACACGCCCGTATGACCAACCATGTCTGGATTGGCGAAGTTCAGACAGATAAAGTCAGGAGCATGTGTGTTCATATGCTCGATGAGGGCGCTGGCTACTTCTACAGCGCTCATCTCAGGTTGTAGGTCGTAGGTAGCCACTTTCGGAGAAGCGATCAGCAAGCGTTGTTCGTTGTCAAAGTTGGCTTCTCTACCACCATTAAAGAAGAAGGTGACGTGCGGATACTTCTCCGTTTCTGCGATGCGCACTTGACTCAGGCCCGCATTGGCGATTACCTCACCTAGGGTCTGTTGTAAGTTATCTTTTTCAAATAATACATGTAGTCCGCTGAAACGCTCATCGTAGTTGGTCATGGTACAAAAATGTAACCCGAGCGGCGTCATATTGTATTCGTGAAAGGCTTCTTGGGTGAGGGCCATGGTGAGCTCCCGCGGCCGATCTGTTCGGAAATTGATGAAGATGACAACATCGCCATCGCTAATGACACCATTTGGGTCAATGACTTGTGGAAGAATGAATTCATCGGTAATGCCACTTTGATAAGATGCGGCTATGGCGGCACTTGCACTTTCGGCTTTTGAACCGACCGCATGGACCATCAAATGATAGGCTTGTGCCACGCGTTCCCATCGTTTGTCGCGGTCCATGGCGTAATACCTTCCAATGACGCTGGCGATTTGGCCATTTTCTTTTTCAAGAACGGTTTCTAGTTCATGGATAAAACCTAAGCCGCTTTTTGGATCACAATCACGGCCATCGGTAATGGCATGCACGAAGTAGGGGCCAACACCTGCAGCATGAGCCATTGCACACAGCGCGTGCAGGTGTGCTTGCGAGCTGTGTACGCCGCCATCGGAAACCAAGCCGATGAAATGTAATTTTTTTCCGGGCTCTTTTGCTTTTTGAAAAGCAGCATTTAAAACTGGATTTTGCTGAAGTTCACCTTCTCGGATACTTTTGTTGATGCGGGTGAGTTCTTGATACACCACGCGGCCAGCACCAATATTGAGGTGACCCACCTCTGAGTTCCCCATTTGGCCATCTGGCAGACCGACTGCCTCTCCGGATGTTTGGAGCGTAGCATGAGGATGGTGTTGCATTAAATGGTCAAAAAACGGCGTGTTGGCGTTAAAAATGGCATCTGAGCCCGTTTGATCGCCAAGTCCCCAGCCATCTAAGATGATCAGGCCTACTTTATTTTTCATATCGGTAATATTAACTCAAAAACACAGCCACTTGGCGTATTTTCAAAACAGCGAATTTGACCATTGTGTAATCTTGCATATTCAGCCACAATGTAGAGCCCTAGGCCGCTTCCGGCCTGCTTTCTGGTTTCTTCGGCGCCAATTCTGTAAAACTTCTCAAAGATTTTTGTGCGTTCCGTCGCGGCAATACCCGGACCATGGTCGGCAACTTTGATGGCAACAAAACGATCGAGTTTTTCGAGTTCAATTGTGATTTGCTGTTGTACGCCTCCGTATTTAATCGCGTTTTCTAGAAGATTAGTAACCATGGTATCGAGCATATTTTGGTCGATATTGGCGAAAAGTTCTTTTGGTCCTTGAAAGTGAATGAGCTCGGAATGGTATCTCGATTGGTATCTTTCTTTGATGGAATGAATAAGCCCAACTAAATCTGTATTTTGCTTTTGGACAGCGAAAGAATTGTTTTCGGCTTTGGTGGCATTGAGTATATTTTCGATGAGTAGACTCAAGCGTTCGTTTTCTTCAAGTGCACCGCTGAGGATGTGCTCTTTTTTATCCTCGGGTAAATTGTGTTTTTTCAGCGTTTGAATGTACAATTTAAGCGCCGCAATAGGTGTTTTGAGCTCATGGGTAACCGTGAGCAAGAAGTTGTGTTGTTGTTGTTGAAAGGCAAGCTCTTTGGAAATTGATTTTTTGATGCGGTAAATGCCAAAGGCTAAAATGACCAAAAAGACAGCGCCCTCTCCAATGACCATCCCGATGCGCTTGGACAGTTGCGCACCGTTGTCTTGTGGAATAAACGAGCTGAGTTGAATGAGGTGATATCCCCACCAAACAAATTGAATGATGACATACGCCCCGAGAAAATACAGCCAGTAGGCAGATTTGCTTTTTTTCAACATGGCCTTATTGATCTTTACCCTTTTTAAAGATATTTCCGACTTCTCGGCCGATTTTTTGAATCGTTTCTACTCCGGCAACAAGCGGAGCAGAATTGATGTCATCATAGCTAGAAAAAGCGGGGTCGTTACCAATAGACCCCGGATAAATGAGCAGATAGTCTTGCTGCTCAAAAGCAAGGCTCATATTCTGAATAATTTGGTCAATTTGCGAGTCAAAAGAAACACTGCCTGCTCTGCATGCAACTACAGAAATAAGGTCGCTATTTTTCTTTTGATAAGTCGGATAGAAATTGTCGAGACTTGCTATTTCATGAAGGTAAATTTCGGCCTCAACCCTGTTAGCCTGTGCTACTTTTTCTATACGCTCAAAAGAGGAGCTGCTCCCGTAATAGTGCATGGGAATTTTGAGTTCTTTACAGAGCCTTAGTAAGCGCTCAGACCAAAGTACAAAGGTTTGCTCGAGTTCAGCTAAAAGCGGCGCCACTACGACGATGCGTTCATATGAAACACTTGGTTGGTTGAGTGAGCAGAAAAAAATGGTTTTTTCACAAGTGGACATCAGGTGCTCGCGGTCATCGCCGACCATTCGCTTAATGATATTGGTGTTAGAGGAGTCGTTGACCAATACGATATCCGCCACCAATTCTTTGGAGACACGTGCAATGCCAGAAGATAAATTGTGGTCAATCGTAGCAATGGTATTTAACTTGGATTCATGACCAGAATAGTGCTTGATGATATCCTCCAAAGATTTTCTGGATTTACGGATCATGCGTTCTGCATGCTCGTTATCGGGATAGACACTTACAACCGAAATTGGATTGATGACTTGGGGATCAGATACCATTAGCGCAAAGTCAAGTAAGCGTTCATTGCCATTGAGTTCATTCATCGAAACCATTAAGTGTTTGTTGCGCAAGCGCATTTCGTTGTCTTCGAGGTCGCTATTTTCGGATAAGTCGAGTAGGAGGCGTTTACCGGTATTTTCTGTGACAAAAGAGGAGGTCATGCTCGTGAAGAGAATGAGTAAAACGGTACCGTTGACAATATTTAAACTCAAGATACCGTCGCCGTCATTGTACCCAACCATAATAATAGCCAACGTAGCCGCTGCGTGTGCAGTGCTCAGACCAAAGATCATTTGTCGCTCATTTTTACTGAGTTTAAAGATGAGTTGCGTAACGAGCGCAGCGAGCCATTTTGAAAAGATGGCAAATGATGTCAAGATACCTGCAATAATGAGTGGCCATGAACCTTGAAAAAAAGCGCGGTAATCAACAACCATTCCCACGAAAATCAAAAAGAAGGGGATAAACAACGAGTTGCCAATGAAGTCAATGCGATTCATCAGGGTAGAGTGATGCGGAATGAGTTTGTTGAGCACTAAGCCTGCAACAAAGGCCCCAATGATGTGCTCCACACCTGCTACCTCTGCCAAGAAGGCCGCAAAGAACACAACCGATAAAACGAAAATATATTGGGATGTTTTTTCGCTATCGAGTTTACTGAAAAACCACCTTGCAATTCTAGGAATCACAAAAAACATGATCAATGAAAACATGAGGAGCGATGTCAGTAAACGCATCCAAAAACTAAAGTCCAATTGCCCTTTAGTGGCACTGGAGATGATGGCCAGTATGATGAGTACGGCTGTATCGGTAAGAATAGTTCCGCCAACGGTTATGGCAACTGCGGGGTGTTTGGTCAGGCCAAATTTGCTCACAATTGGATATGCCACAAGTGTATGCGTAGAGAACATACTGGCGGTAAGCAATGCTGCAAGCGGAGAAAGGTGCAATATTTCCGTACAAAGCGGATAACCAAGTGCCAATGGAATGATAAAAGTGAGTACACCAAACCCGAGGCTTTTGTGAAAATATCGCTTGAATTGCCGTAAATCGAGCTCAAGACCAGCCATAAACATAATGTAGAGTAAGCCAATGGTCGCAAAGAGTTTGATGCTTCCTTCGGCTTCCATTGTACGCGCCCCAATTAAACCTAGTCCGTTAGGGCCAATTAATACACCGGAAAGAATCAGACCAATAATTCCTGGGATTTTTAATTTCCTGAGGAGAATTGGAGAGAGAAGAATGATAAAAAGTAGAATAGAAAAAACCAACACCGGATTCTTCAGTGGCAAATGAAATGCTTCAATCAGGTGTTGGAAAAAATAGCGCATCTTCGTTTTATTGCATCATCCGATTCGTGTCTGAGCCTTGCCCTGGCGTAGTAAGGGAATTGACATCGATATTCGATGGTTGAACAGGTGCGGGCGCGCGGTTCACAACAGGGGCTTTGATCAGGCCGTGATGTTCAGCTAATGCGCCCATATAAGTCTGAAGATTGCCCAAACGATTGGTATACAAGCCATCTCCGGCCTCGCCATTTTCTGTTGCCAACACTTCCAAACCACTGTAAATGCGTGGAAGCACTTTTTTGTATAGCGTTTGAACAGACTTTTCAAGCGAGCGCTCAAATGCAGAACCACTGATTTTATTTTCTTTAAAGGTTGTGCGCATTTTGAGTAAGGCATCTGCAACTGCAATGAGGTCTTCGGCGTTGTCTTCGTTACCTGCTATTTCGACATCGCTGTGTTCAAAGTAGGCGATGATGCTATTGTAGTTATCGAGTATTTTTTGGCCCAAAGCAGTAGCTTTTTTAGTTTGACCGAGCAAAGTATAAAGTTGGACGTATTCGTGAAGAATTCCTGAATTGAGCGGCCTGATGTCTTGACCTTGATACATAAATTGGTTGTGCGCCTTGTTCAGGTTCAATGAATTGAAAGGGTCTACAGGGTTGATGTCGCCGTAATCCATGACGGTTTGTTCAGGCATGATTTGCATGGCGCGGTCGAGTACCTTGATGGCTTCATTGTTGCGACCAAGCGCATAGAGTTGTTCTGCAAGTAGCAAGAAATTGGCGCGGTATTGTACGGTGTGTCGGCGTGCATAGTAGTCGGTGAGCACATTCGGATTGGCCATGTCGCCAAAAATGTAAGTCTCGAGCATGTTCTTCTCCATTTGATTGACATCCATGAGCGCCGGCTCTTGTTTTGCTGGGGTGAGGGCATATGCCATCCCAACTTGCTTGATGTAACCTGCACTTAAGAGTGCAATAGAGAAAGAGGATCCGCGGTTACTGGAGAAATAAATGCCTCTTTTCCAGTCGTTGTTGGCCACGACATCCATCATCATGACTTCATCGCGTGGGAGAGCTTGATTGCGTTCTGGGTCAAATTCAAATACAATTTCATCGGCAACGTTGCTCGCTTTTGTTTTGGAGCTGAGCACACCAGAGGAAATGGCATTTTGACGATTGACCTTCAGAGCAAATTTGGTTGAAGGGAAGAAACTAAATTTGTTTTGTTCGTCGGTAATCATGTTGGCATCGTCGCGAACAAAAGCCATTGCGTCTGTGAAGTCAACGGCAGACCAAATGCGCTCAAATTGATCGAGTAAGTCTTGAAGGTCTTTGGCGCTATTGTTTTTGAATTCAACTTGTGCATTTCTCGCTGCTTCAAAGAGTTGGAAAACTTTTTGGTATTTGTCGATGGTAGCGGCAATCATGTTGGTAGAATCTGTGCGTGCAATTTGTGCCTTTAGGATTTCGGCCTCTGGCGTTTTGGCAACGACATCTGCAAAAATCACCTGGGCGCGCTGATCAAAATAGCCAGCAGCCATTTTTGCTTCTGTAGGATTGTGCTTCAAGCGGAGGTCAAGTACTTTCTTGATGATGGTGTCCGATAAATTTTGAGAGAACAGCTGTAGCAATGGCATGAAATAAACCTGATCAGTATTGCCGGCATACATGAGAATTTGATCTTCTCTAAACTTGATCGGCAGGGCGTCTGACTGGTAAGTTTTGAGTTTCATTTGGTTGGTGTACCAGTCTGTGCCCATGAGGGAGAGGTTGCAAACCCGCACGTCGGTGCGCTTGCCTTCTACTTCTTGTAAATACCAGAGCGGGAAGGTGTCGTTGTCGCCGTTGGTAAATAAGATACCGTTTTTGCCACAAGATTCTAGGTAATTGTGGGCGAGGTCGCGGGCACTTGTTTTGCCGCTGCGGTCGTGATCATCCCAGTTTTGGACCCCCATGAGTACTGGTACGATGAGGCCCAAAGATGTGGCAATTGCAGCGCGGATTTTGGCGTCTTGTAGGTATTTTTTGAGGACGTCAAATACGGCAAATACACCGATTCCGATCCACATGGCAAAAAAGTAGAACGAACCAGCGTAAGCGTAATCGCGTTCGCGGGGTTCGTAAGGTTTTTGATTGAGGTAGACTACAATTGCGAGTCCGGTGAACAAAAAGGCCAATGTTAAAATGAAGGCGTCTTTGGGCATTTTTCGGTAATGGAAAATAAGTCCAATAAGCGCAAGAAGGAGCGGCAACATAAAGTAGGTGTTGCGACTCGGATTTTCTTTGGTGTAAAAAGGCGCGTGTTCTTGGCTGCCTAAGCGGGCTTCGTCGAGCAAAGAGATACCGGAAAGCCAGTTGCCGTGCATGTTGTCACCGTGGCCTTGAATATCGTTTTGGCGACCTGCGAAGTTCCACATAAAGTAGCGCAAATACATCCAGTTGACTTGATAACGGAAAAAATAGGTGAGGTTTTCGCCAAAAGTAGGCAAGCGTTTGCCGTCGCGGCCTATTTCAGTGCTCGAGCCGTCGTTTTCGTCATAGCCAGACCATTTGGCGTAAAGCTGTCTGTGCAAACTTGCACCAGAGCCGTCGCTGTTGTACATACGCGGGAAAATGGTTGTTTGTGCATAAGTAGCAACAGCTCCCTCGCGAATGCTCGCGTTGCTTTCATAATACTTCTCTTCAATACTGTAGGCGCCTTTATTCGCTCTTACCCAGGCCTCTGCATCTGCTTCGCTTGCAAAAGCTTTGATTTCAACGTCGTTTTCAAGCACGACGAAACGACGCAAATAATAAGCGGATAGGTCTTTCCAAGAAGAGCGATCTAGTATTTTTGGACCATCTTCGGTCATTTCTTCGCCGTTGCGGAATGAATTCCAGTAGGGCCCGAAGAGGATAGGTGCCGAGCCGTATTGCTCGCGCTTCAGGTATGAATGTAAGGTCACTAAGTTTTCCGGGTCGTTTTCGTCGAGTGGTGTATTGGCGTTAGAGCGGATCACGATGACTGCAAACGAACCGTAGCCAATGAGCAACATAACCAAGCCCATCATGGCGTTGTAGAGAATGGTTTTGCCAGCACGGTGTGCGTATCGAACGACGTAAAGACAAGCTGCGATGAGGGCAATAAAAAAGAAGATGGTGCCGCTATAGAATGGCAAACCAAGGCTATTGACAAACGAAACTTCAAAGTTTGACGCCATCGCAATACTGCCGGGAATAACCGCTTCTTGGATAAAGCCAAGCGCTACGATTGAGATGATGCCCGTAAGAATCAAGCCTTTGATGCTGACTTCTTCTTGGGTTCTGAAGTAGATCATGTAGCCGATTGCAGGCACTACCAAGATACCGAGTAAGTGAACACCGATAGCGAGCCCTAACATAAAGAAAATGAGCAATAACCAACGATTGGGGCGCAATTCAGATAATTTGGACCCATGCTGAATCGCTTCCATTTCTTCGTCCCATTTTAGAATGGCCCAGAAGATCACGGCGGTGAAAAGGGAAGCCATGGCATAAACTTCGCCTTCTACGGCAGAAAACCAAAAAGAATCAGAGAAGGTATAGGCTAAAGAACCTATCGCCGCAGCGCCAAAAATGGCAATTTGATTGGCTCCGGTGAGTTCATCTCCTTGCTTGAGTACGATTTTTTTAATGAAAAGCGTGAGCGACCAAAACATAAAAAGGATGGTCAGGGAGCTCGAAATAGCAGAAAGCGCATTGATATAAACAGCTACATTTTCAGGTGCAGCAAAAAAGGAGAACAAACGCCCCAAGACCATAAACAATGGAGCGCCCGGCGGGTGACCCACTTCTAGCTTGTAGGCCGCAGTGATGTATTCACCACAGTCCCAGAGACTTGCGGTAGATTCGATGGTCATGAGGTAAACAGCCGAGGCGATTGCAAAAATTAGCCAACCAAGGTAAGAGTTCCATTTTGAGTAAGTCATGAGCTCAATTTATAGTAAATAAGTAGTTGCGAATTTAAGAATAATCGTGCTAAAAATTTTTTCTTGAGCTATTTGCCGAGTAGAAAAAACTTATTAAATTTGCACTCGCATTGAAAGATGCGTATTTATTGGCCCATGGTGTAACTGGCAACACGTCTGATTTTGGTTCAGAAGAGTCTAGGTTCGAGCCCTAGTGGGCCAACAAAAGCCTCCGATTTCGGAGGCTTTTTTTATCTGCATTAACTTTGCAAAAAAACGCAACCATGACAGACAAACGCACCGAACTAGCTGACCTCGGAGAATTCGGACTCATCGACCTCCTCACCCAAGACCTTGAGAACAAACATCCAGAAACAATCCTTGGGGTAGGTGATGACGCAGCTGTCATTTCAATCGGTGATGGAAAAAGCCAAGTGGTGAGTACAGATTTACTTGTCGAAGGCGTTCATTTTGACCTCACCTACATGCCCCTCAAACATCTTGGATACAAGGCAGTTTCTGTGAATGTTTCGGATATCTGCGCTATGAATGCCACTCCCATGCAAATCACTGTTGGATTGGCGGTGTCTAATCGTTTTTCTGTCGAAGCTTTAGAAGAATTATATGCCGGCATCAAAGCTGCCTGCAAAGATTACAACGTTGATTTAGTCGGTGGCGACACCACTTCATCCCAAAGCGGCCTCGTGATCAGCATCACCGCTATCGGAGTAGCTCCACAAGCTGCTGTTTGTTTGCGGTCGGGGGCCAAAGAATATGATTTATTGGTGGTTTCTGGAGATCTCGGGGGTGCTTACATGGGCCTGCAGGTCTTGGAACGCGAAAAAGAAGTGTTCAAAGCCAATCCGAATATTCAGCCTGATCTAGATGGCCACGATTATATTTTGCAGCGTCAGCTCAAGCCACAGGCAAGGGTAGATGTCATTGGTTTTCTCAAAGAATTAGGTGTTCAGCCTACTTCCATGATTGATATTTCGGATGGTTTAGCAAGTGAGGTTTTGCATCTGTGTAAAGCCAGCAAAGTGGGTTGCCATGTCTACGACGAGAAAATCCCGATTGACGCCAAAACCGCTATGGTTGCCATGGACTTCAATCTCGACCCGAGCATGTGTGCCCTAAATGGTGGTGAAGACTACGAATTGTTGTTTACGATAGATCAAAAAGACGTCGCGCTGATCCAATCCAATCCTAATTTTACGATCATTGGTCACATCACTAATTCCGCAGACGGCACTTACTATATTGACAAATCGGGTTCGGCAGTTACCCTGCGCGCTCAAGGTTGGAAGCAATTTAACTAACTGCTTTTTAGTCAATTCTTGGCAAATTGATTTGTTCTTTATGGACAATCGTCAGCGGATAGCGCCCTCGTATGAGCGCAACCAATTCCTCAGCTTCTTTTTGCGTCCTGAAATCCCCAACCATTAAATTGAAATTGGGTGCCTCAAAGCGCACATACGTATCAATTTTTGGAAATTCGCCAACGAACTGCGCTCGCGTTTGGTCAATGGTTGTTTTATCCGAGTCAAAACAAAGTTGCACGCGATAACCAGGCATTTGCTTATTGTTCTTGCTGGCCACGCGTTGCTCAATTCTCGGGTCGGCAATGACGTGGATTTGAGCACGTAAATCCTTGTAAAATAGCAGGATAAAAGCGAGGATAAAGAAACCTTTCATAGCCGCAAAGTAAATCAGAAATTTTGGCAAAACAAAATGCTTATTTAGATTCATTTTAAATTAACATGAGACCCTTAATTTTTGTCATCAAAATGTCATTAACTGCCTTGATTACTTTAATTTTGCTGCCGATAAAACGCGGTTTTCCCGCCCTATTTTAAAGAGTGAATTAGTAATTTTTTACATGGAAATATCTAACATTCAGTCGCTTAAGCGCATCAAATCCCTGGCTTTTGCCTCGCTAATTTTCAGCTTTGCTGTTTTCTCAAATTTTGCTTCTGCGCAAGGAGAAGGCCTATTTAAGGCCAAATGTGCCACTTGTCACATGCCACACAAAAACTCTACAGGGCCCAAATTAGCCGGAGTTAGAGCAAAGTGGGCAGCTGGTGGAGCAAAAGATGGCAGCATCTACCAATGGGTAAACAACTGGCAAACTGCCGCAGCCAACGATCCTTATGCTGCCGAGGTTTCTAAGTGGTCTCCAACGGCCATGTCTGCTTTCCCAGACTTGAAGAAAGAAGACATCGACGCTATCCTTGATTGGGTAGACGCACAGCCTGAACCTGGTGCAGGTGGCGATCCTAAAACTCTAACCCCAGGTGACCCTACCACGCCACCAGTTGAAGAAGAATCAAATTCTTGGGTTTGGATCATCATGGGCGTTATTTTTGTCGTGATCATTATGGCAGTTGGCGGCGTGCGTCGTCAGCTCAAAATCGCTACTTCAGACGACGAAGCTGAGGCAGAAAAAATGACCTACGGCGAAGAATTGCGCGCCTTGGCTTGGAAATACCGTTTACAAGTTGGTTTGGCTACACTTGTAGTCGTGATTTCAATTATTGTAGCGTTATTCCAATCGTTGTACTCAATCAATATCATGGAAGGTTACCAGCCTTCGCAGCCAATTGCCTTCCCGCACAGCCAACACGCTGGCATCAACGGTATTGACTGTAAATACTGTCACAACACCGTTACCAAATCTAAATCTGCGAGTATTCCTTCGGTCAACGTTTGTATGAACTGTCACAAACAAATCGATGGTGAAGGAAAACCTTATCAAGGTCAAATCAAAAAAATCTATGCTGCTGCAGGATGGGATAAAGAAGGCATGAAATACACCGGCAAAACCAAACCTATTGTTTGGAATAAAGTGCACGTCTTGCCTGAGCACGTCTACTTCAATCACTCTCAACACGTTGTTGTCGGAGGCCTAGACTGTAAGCAATGCCACGGCGACATGACGCAGCAAGTAGAAACCGTAAAAGTTCAGCCAGTAGAAGAACTCAACAAAATCGAAGGCAACATTAAACTAACGCGCAAAACCCTAACCATGGGTTGGTGTATTGAATGTCACGGTAAAAAAGACGTCGCTATCGGTAACGGTAAAAACGCTTACTACGACGAAATTCACCGTCGCCTCAAAAAAGACCCTAAACTTTACGCACAATACCTCAACGACGACGGTAAAGTAACTGTCAATGAACTTGGTGGATGGGAATGTGCAAAATGCCACTATTAATTAAGTAATAACCATACTTGTCGAAATAAGACCATGGAAATGTCAAAAAAATATTGGAAAGGTATTGACGAACTCAAGCAAACACCTGAGTTCATCAAGCACAAAGATCAAGAATTTCCAAACCAACAAAGTGTTGAAGATTTCTTAGCTGATGAAAATCTCGCAGAGTCATCTACCGCTCGTCGCGACTTCTTGAAGTTTCTCGGGTTCTCTGTTGCAGCTGCTACCTTAGCTGCTTGTGAGGCTCCGGTCACCAAAGTTGTTCCTTACGCTGTGAAGCCAGAAAACGTAACGCCTGGTATGCCAACATGGTATGCAAGTACTTACTACGATGGCTCTTCATATGCAAGTATCATGGTCAAAACACGTGAAGGTCGTCCTATTTTTATCAAAGGAAACAAAGACTTTGGCTTCACTAAAGGCGGAACCAATCCACAAATCATTGCTTCGGTACTTGGTCTCTATGATTCTGCTCGTCTGACCCAACCTTTGTATAAAGGTTCCAAAACTACCTGGGGAGCCGTCGATGACGGTATCAAAGAGGCGCTTAAAAATGCTGGTAAGGTTACCTTACTTTCCAATACAGTGATCTCTCCATCTATCAAGCGTGCTATTGCTGAGATGGCAGCTCAATTCAACGGAGAAGGCGAATCCAAATTCGAGCACATCCAATACGATGCTATTTCTTACGCTGGTATGCGCGAGGCGAACTTGCTCAATTTCGGAGCACGCATCATTCCAAGCTATGATTTCTCCAAAGCAAAAACAATCGTTTCTGTAGGCGCAGACTTCTTGAGCACTTGGTTGTTGCCAACTGAATTCGCCGTACAATACGGTGCAACCCGCAACCCAGAAGGGGAGTGGATGTCTAAGCACTTCCAATTTGAGTCGGTTCTTTCTGTAACTGGATCAAATGCCGACGTACGCAGCATGATCAAACCATCTGAAGAAGCAGCAGTGCTTTCTTACATGATCAAAGCAGTGCAAGGTAAAGCGGCTACAGGCGGCTCTTGGAAAGCAGCTGCCGACAAAGCAGTAGCGGCCCTCAAAAAATCTAAAAAATCATCTTTAGTAGTTGCAGGTTCAAACCATATCGGTGTTCAGCAACTTGCTAATGAACTCAACAACATTTTAGGTGCATACGGTTCAACCATCGATTTGAGCAACACCATTGAACTTCATCAATCAGAAGACGCGAAGGCACTCAAGTTGGCAGCCAATGTTGCTGCTGGCAAAGGTCCTGATGTCTTGATCATGATGGGTGTCAATCCTGTTTATAGCTTGCCAAACGGAGCAGCTTTTGCAAAAGGACTGAAATCAATTAAAACTACAGTCGCCATCTCTTCTTTCGAAGACGAGACAGCCAGCAACTGTACTTATGTTTGCCCTGATCACCACCAATTAGAAAATTGGACAGATCACCAAGCAAAAGCAGGTGAATATGCAATTGGTCAGCCAACTATTCGCCCATTGCACAATACAGCAAGCGCTTTAGAATCATTGCTTGTTTGGAACGGAGCTGCTAATCGCGGTGGTCAAGATTCTGCTGTAGCTTATGACTACATCAAGGCAACTTATGCTGCCATGAATCCAACTGGCGACTTCAATTACCTCACACATAACAGCTGTACCACCCTTCCAGTTGTACCTGCTGCACTTACTTTTACAGCTACGGCGGTGAAAGATTTACCAAAATCTGCCGATACCGAAGTTGTATTTTACCAAAAAGCTGCCATCGGAAACGGCCAATTTGCCAATAACCCATGGTTGCAAGAAATGCCTGACCCTGTTACCAAAGTAACCTGGGACAACTACATCACCATGAATCCAGTAGAGATGGAAGGTAAATATGCCACCACCTACGATCAAGAACATGGTCTGAATCTAGCAACGGTTACCGTCAACGGTAAATCTGTGACACTTCCTGTTTATCCATTACCAGGTCAAGCGCCAAAAACAATTGGTATCGCTCTTGGTTATGGGCGTGGTGCAAACGGTGAAAACATCGGTAAGGCTGCATTTCAAACAAAAGAGTACGGTGGTCACGCTCAAACAGAAGATGGCAAGCTAACGCCGATTGGTGCCAATGTCTTCGGCATGCTATCCACTGGTGCTACA
>JGI25921J50272_10000353_pt1 | contig 15109 bp, 14 predicted proteins | sample LauGreSu1BDMLBSD_2_FD_50272 | JGI IMG/M metagenome (IMG submission 50272) | reverse complement strand
GTTTTATCATTAAAAAAAATATTCGCTTGTTTATTATTTTTAATCGGCTTGTCAATGATTTTCGCAGGATAATTTGTAATTAAAATATCTAGTTTTCTAGTCACAAAGTTATTGAATGTGATAATTTATTAAATTAGTTTTTCATTTTAAGATTTCCAAAATTTAGGAGAATGTATGTCAGAACTTAACCTTATTATTGGCGCAGCACTATTGGCAATTCTTTATGGTGCAGTGATGAGCGCTTGGATATTTAAACTGCCTGCTGGCAATGCAAAAATGCAAGAAATTGCCCTGGCTATTCAAGAAGGNGCAAAGGCTTATCTCGCAAGACAATACAAAGCCATATCGATCGTAGGTGTCGTGCTAGCCATTTTAATTGGCATCTTTATTTCAAANGATACTGCGTTAGGTTTTGTCGTAGGCGCTTTCCTATCGGGCGCTTGCGGGTTTATTGGCATGAATGTCTCAGTCAAAGCGAATGTCAGAACAGCACAAGCCGCCACAAAAGGCATCGTTCCAGCACTTGATGTAGCTTTTAAAGGGTGGTGCTATCACGGGTTTATTAGTCGTTGGGCTTGGGCTTCTCGGAGTCACTGGATTTTATATGTACTTAGGCGGGGCTGACGCAACCAATTTAAATCCTCTTATTGGGCTCGCTTTTGGTTCCTCACTTATTTCAATTTTTGCCCGTTTAGGTGGTGGAATATTTACTAAGGGCGCTGATGTAGGTGCTGACTTAGTAGGTAAAGTTGAAGCTGGTATTCCAGAAGATGATCCAAGAAATCCTGCTGTGATTGCAGATAACGTCGGTGACAATGTGGGTGATTGCGCAGGTATGGCAGCAGATTTATTTGAAACTTATGCAGTAACTTTAATTGCAACCATGCTCCTTGGTGGTCTCGTGATTACAAATAGTGGCGCAAGCGGAATTATTTATCCGCTTCTATTGGGTGCAGCTTCTATCGTGACATCGATTGTTGGATGTTTCTTTGTAAGAGCAACGCCTAAAATGAAAAATGTAATGCCTGCTTTATATAAAGGTCTCATCGTTGCCGGTGGACTTTCACTTATAGCTTTCTACTATGTAACAAACTTTGTATTTCCTGAAGGCGTTTCAATCCAAAATGTAAATGTTTCATCTATGGCTTTATTCCAAGCATGTATCGTAGGCCTAGTGCTAACAGCAGCTTTAGTATGGATTACGGAATATTATACGGGCACAGATTATGAGCCAGTAAGACACGTTGCACGTGCTTCTAAAACTGGTCACGCAACAAATATTATTGCTGGCATTGGCATCTCAATGAAATCAACAGCCTTGCCTGTAATATCTGTTTGTATTGCAATTTTCGTATCTCATCATCTTGCAGGTCTTTATGGTGTCGCAGTTGCTGCTACATCCATGTTAAGTATGGCTGGTATTATTGTGGCATTAGATGCTTACGGTCCTATCACCGATAACGCAGGTGGCATTGCTGAAATGGCCGGCCTACCTAAAAGCGTTCGTGATGTGACTGATCCATTAGATGCTGTTGGCAATACAACTAAAGCAGTTACTAAAGGTTATGCGATTGGCTCAGCCGGTCTTGCAGCGCTTGTTCTTTTTGCAGACTACACACATAAATTAGAATCGGTAGGTATTGCAACTACATTTGATCTAAGTGACCCGTTAGTTATTATTGGATTAATTATTGGCGGCCTTATCCCTTACCTTTTTGCTGCGATGGCTATGGAAGCTGTAGGAAGAGCCGCAGGTGCAGTCGTTGAAGAAGTAAGACGTCAATTCAAAACGATTAAAGGCATTATGACTGGTAAAGGCAAACCTGATTATGCGCGCGCCGTAGATATGTTAACGACAGCAGCAATTAAAGAAATGATTGTGCCTTCATTGCTTCCTGTTGCAGTGCCAATTGTTGTAGGTTTAACTTTAGGTCCTAAAGCATTAGGCGGTCTTCTCATGGGAACGATTGTGACCGGTTTATTTGTAGCTATCTCGATGTGCACAGGTGGTGGTGCTTGGGATAATGCAAAAAAATATATTGAAGATGGTAACCATGGCGGTAAAGGTTCAGAAGCCCATAAAGCAGCCATTACAGGAGATACCGTAGGTGATCCTTACAAAGATACTGCTGGCCCAGCCATTAATCCGCTTATTAAAATTATAAATATAGTGGCTCTTCTTATTGTGCCGCTTCTTTAATTGTTAAATGAAAAAAGGCGCCTTAATCAAGGCGCCTTTTTTATTTCATTCAATTTACTTTTTAATGTCTTGGCCTGTAAGTTTTTTAAAGGCTTCTAAATATTTTTGACTTGTTTTGTTAATAACATCTTCGGGTAATGAAGGGGGCGGCGGTGTTTTATTCCATCCGCTTTTTTCTAGCCAGTCCCTAATAAATTGCTTATCAAAACTTGGCTGAGAAGCGCCTTCGCGATATTGATCTAGCGGCCAAAACCGAGAAGAATCTGGCGTTAATATTTCATCAATAAGCACTAAACGATTTTGATCATCCAAACCAAATTCAAATTTAGTGTCTGCGATAATAATGCCCTTTGTGAGAGCGAAGTTTGATGCTTCTTGATATAACTTAATACTAATTTCTTGAATTTGGGATGCAATATCTTTTCCGACACGAGCTTCGCATTCCTCATATGAAATATTTTCATCGTGACTGCCAACTGCTTCTTTGCTAGAAGGTGTAAATATAGGCTCACTTAATTTTGCAGACTCTTTTAAACCTTGTGGAAGTTTTATGCCACACACTGATTGTGTTTTTTGATAATCTTTCCAGCCACTACCTGACAAATAACCTCGGACAATTGCTTCAATAGGTAACGCCTTCAATTTTCGCGCCACAATGGCGCGATTTTTTACTTGAATTACTTCATTTTCAGCTACGACGGTTTCCGGGGCAATTCCAGACAAATGATTTGCAACGACAAAAGAGAGTTTATTAAACCAAAAATCAGCCATTTGCGTAAGAACAAATCCCTTAAATGGAATCGGCTCACTCATTACAACGTCAAATGCAGATAGTCGATCTGTTGTAACAATCAATAGATGTTTATCATCAATTTCATAAATATCTCTTACCTTGCCTTTATGAAGTAAAGGCAGACTCTTAATTGATGTCGCTATTAATTGATTTTCTGGCATTTAAAATCTTCTTTCTAAGATTTCAATTGCAGGAAGTTTTTTGCCTTCTGCAAACTCTAAAAATGCGCCACCTGCTGTTGAAATATATGAAATATCTTTTGCAACTTTAAATTTTTCAATTGCAGCAATAGTGTCACCGCCGCCTGCTAATGAAAATGCGGGCGAGTCTGCAATTGCTCGCGTCATTGTTTCAGTACCTTTTGCAAATTGATCGAATTCAAATACACCGATAGGACCGTTCCAAATGATAGTTTTAGCATTTTGAATACATTTCACAATTTCATCCACCGAGTCTTTTCCTAGATCAAAGATCATGTCATCTTTGCTAATGTCTTTAATATTTTTTGTGGTGGCTCTTTCATTTGCGTCTAATTTCTTACCACAAACAACATCGGAAATAATAGGCAGCGATGCACCACGCTTAGATAGTTTATCAATAATTTTTTTTGCTGCAGGTACGAGTTCTTCTTCGAACAAAGAGCTACCGACTTCAAAACCCATCGCTTTGATAAAAGTATTTGCAATTCCACCGCCAACAATAAGCTGATCAACTTTGTCAGACAATGTATCTAATATACTTAACTTAGATGAGACTTTACTACCGCCTACAATAGCAATCATAGGTCTTGAGGGGTTTAATAAGGCTTTTTCAAGGGCTTCTAGTTCAGCCAAAAATAAAATACCTGCACATGCAATATCTACGTGTTCTGCAATACCATAAGTTGATGCTTCTTTGCGATGTGCCGTCCCAAATGCATCCATGACAAAAATATCTGCGAGTGAAGCATATTTTTTTGCTAAAACTTCATCATTTCGTTTTTCGCCAATATTAAATCTACAATTCTCTAAAACTACTAGCTGGCCTGGAGCTGTATCAAAGGGAGTAATAGCCCAATCTGACACAAGACGCACTGGATAATCAAGATGATTTTTTAAGAACTCTACTACGGGCTTTAACGAATCACTCTCATTAAATTTTCCCTCTTCAGGCCTGCCTAGGTGAGATGTCACCATAACACTTGCGCCTTTTTGAAGTGCAAATGTAATGCTCGGAATTGAAGCTAGAATTCTTTTAGGGGAGGTAATTTTTCCATCTTGAATAGGGACATTCAAGTCAGAGCGAATAAAAACTCTTTTATCTTTAAGATTTAAATCGACTAGTTTTTTGATGTTCATTAATCAAATATTATTTGGCAGCAATCATAGCCAAAGCTGTATCAATCATTCGACAGCTAAACCCCCACTCATTGTCATACCACCCAAAAACTTTTACGAGCAATCCATCCTCACTCACTTTGGTAAGATTAGCATCAAAATGAGATGAGGCTTCTGTGTGATTGAAATCAACAGATACCAATGGCTCGTCATTGTAAATTAATATACCTTTTAATAGGCCTTGGTTGGCCGCTTCTTTCATGATGCGATTTACCTCTTCTTTTGATGTCGCTTTTTTAGGTGTGAAAGTAAGCTCTACTAATGATACATTTAATGTGGGTACTCTAATTGCAATACCATCAAGCTTACCTTTTAATTCAGGTATGACTAATGCAACACTCTCTGCGGCACCTGTTTTGGTAGGAATCATAGAGGCTGTTGCAGAACGCGCTCTTCTTAGATCTTTATGTTGATTGTCATTTAAATATTGGTCATTTGTATATGAGTGAATGGTTGTCATAAGTCCTGTGACAATCCCCAGTTTTTCATGCAATGGTTTTACCATTGGCGCCAAGCCATTCGTTGTGCAAGAAGCATTAGAAACAATAAGGTCAGAAGCTTTTAAAGTGAGATGGTTTACGCCATAAACAATAGTTGCATCAACATCTTTATCTCCCGGTGAAGAAATCAATACTTTCTTAGCGCCTTGTTTCAAATGTATATTCGATTTTTCTTTACTAGTAAAAGCGCCGGTACATTCCATAACCACATCTACATTTAATTCACCCCAAGGTAAATCTTCAGGATTTCTTGTGCTATAAAATTTAATAACATCACCATTTATAATAATTTCATGGTCATTGGTTTTGATGTCAGCATTAAATTTTCCATGCGCGCTATCGTATTTTAATAAATGAGCATTAGATGCTGCATCACCACGACTCGAATTAATAGCAACTACTTTAATATCTTGATGATTTAACTCATAAATCGCTCTTAATATTAAACGGCCTATTCTTCCAAATCCTGTGATTGCTATCTTAACTGCCATAAAAATTTCCTCGGTAAAAAATAAGGCATCTCAAAATTGAGATGCCTTATTAAACTTACTCAATAATAATTACAGAATTGATTTAACAGTTGAAACAACATTTTCTACTGTAAATCCAAAGTGTTTAAATAATGCGCCGCCAGGAGCTGATTCGCCAAATGTATCGATACCAACAGCTGCGCCNTCTAAACCAATATATTTTCTCCAGAANTCGGTCACACCCGCTTCAATCGATACACGTTTTACACCTTTAGTTAATACGCTATCTTTGTATGCCTGATCTTGGCGATCATATACATTTGTTGATGGCATAGAAACAACACGTGCTTTGATATTTTGCTCTTTTAATGCCGCTTGTGATTTCAATGCAAGATCGACTTCTGATCCAGTTGCTATCAGAATGATATCTGCCTTGCCGCCTTCAGCTTCTGATAATACATAAGCGCCTTTGCGAATTAAATCAATTTGCGCATCAGTTCTTTTTGTAAATGAAGTATTTTGTCTGCTTAATACTAAGCTTGTTGGGTTATGAATGCTTTCAACTGCAACTACCCATGCTACTGCTGTTTCAGTTGAGTCTGCTGGTCTCCATACATCCATTCTAGGAATGTAACGAAGACCTGAGGTAGTTTCGATCGGTTGATGTGTTGGTCCGTCTTCACCTTGACCAATCGAGTCATGCGTTAAAACATAGATCACTCTTTGTTTCATAAGCGCTGCCATTCTCATGCCGTTCTTCATATAGTCTGTAAATATATGGAAAGTGCCACCGAATGGAAGCACACCACCATGAAGCGCCATGCCATTCATAATAGCTGCCATACCAAATTCACGTACGCCATAAGAAATATAATTACCTGGTGTTTTGCCGCTTACGTGCTGGAATGATGAACAGCTTGTTAAGTTAGACCCTGTTAAGTCTGCTGAACCTCCCACAAATTCTGGCAATATTGGCGCAAGCGCAGCAATAGCATTTTGTGAGGCTTTACGTGTCGCTAATACTTCAGCTTTTTCATTTACTGATTTAATCATGGCATCAGTTGATGCTTTCCAATTTTTTGGAAGATCGCCTTTCATGCGACGTTTAAATTCAGCAGCTAAATCTGGAAATTCTTTTTCATAAGCCGCGAATTTATCATTCCATGCTGCTTCAGCTTTAGCACCTTTATCTTTAGCACTCCATCCTGCATATACGTCTTCAGGAATTACAAAAGGATCGTGCTTCCAACCAATGGCTTCTCTTGTAGCTGCGACTTCAGCATCACCTAATGCTGATCCATGACAATCATGTGATCCAGATTTATTAGGTGAGCCTTTGCCAATAATAGTTTTGCAACAAATTAATGATGGCTTGTCTGTTATTTTCTTCGCTGCTTCTACTGCTTTGTTAATGGCTTCAAAATCATGGCCATCTACATTTGGAATTACATGCCAACCATATGATTCGAAACGTTTAGCTGTATCGTCTGTATACCAACCTTCGATGTGACCATCGATAGAAATTCCATTGTCATCCCAGAATGCAATTAAATTTCCAAGGCCCCATGTTCCTGCAAGGGCAGAAGCCTCATGAGAAACACCTTCCATCATGCAACCATCACCTAAAAATACATATGTGTGGTGATCTACAATTTTATGATTAGGTTTATTAAATTGGTTAGCGAGTAATTTTTCTGCCATTGCAAAACCTACCGCATTGCTTATGCCTTGTCCTAAAGGTCCTGTGGTTGTTTCTACACCTGGTGCATAACCGTATTCGGGGTGGCCTGCACACTTAGAATGAAGTTGACGAAATGTTTTGATTTCATCCATTGGTAAATCGTAACCTGTGAGATGAAGTAATGAATAAATCAACATCGAACCATGTCCATTCGAAAGAATAAAACGATCACGATTAGCCCAGTTTGGATTAGAAGGGTTATGTTGTAAATGATGATTCCATAAAACTTCGGCAATTTCAGCCATACCCATAGGTGCGCCTGGGTGACCTGAGTTTGCTTTTTGAACTGCATCCATTGATAACGCACGAATCGCGTTAGCTAAATCTTGACGTGTTGCCATTATTGCCTCCCGAAATTGACAGCATTACAAATATTTTTTAAGTATTTGCGTACTAAATGTAAAGTTAAAAAATTGATGTTATTTTTACCTAAATTATTGCTTAAATACCCCTTTTCAGCAAGGTGAATAGGGTCTTTTTGCCCCTTGATTATTTGAGCTAAATGCTTTTCATTCTCGCCATTTGATTGAGCAACCTATACTCGATTTTTGGTCAACGGGGCCTTGCTGGGTCTTAGCAACAAGAAGCATTGCCTCATATAAATCTCGCGTATTATTGGGTGGCGGCTCTCCTCGACCAGTTGCATCGAAGCGCCCACGATATTGCAGTTCTAGATTACGATTAAAACCAAAAAAATCAGGTGTACAAATAGCATTATAGGAACGCGCAGTTTCTTGACTGTGATCAATTGCGTAAGGAAAAGGAAAGTTAAATTGATGCGCAACGAGTTTCATATTCTCAAATGAATCCTCAGGATAATTCTCAGTGTCATTACTTTGAATGGCAACCGTTTCAATGCCGAGATCTTTTAGTGCTCGAACATCTTTCACCAGTCTTGGCAAAATTGCTTTCACATATGGGCAGTGGTTACATATGAACATGATAAGCAAACCATTAGCCCCTTTTGATTTTTCTAGGTTCCAAAAGGTATCATCGACCCCCTGCAAATTAAAATCGATCGCTTTCCAACCAAAATCGCAAAGTGGAGTATTTAAACTAACCATGTTTTATGCCTTAATATAGCTTATCTTTTTAATAGAATTGACTATGGAAGAAAATCGATTTTACCACTCCGAAAACCTAGAACTCAAACATGTCGTTGAGTTAATTGCGCAGACACATATCCATGCTACAAAAGTTTTAAGATTAAAGGTGGGCGATCAATTCGCACTCTTTAATGGTGACGGTTATGATTATGTCGCAAAAGTAATTGAATTATCTAAGCATAAAACTTCTGTTGAGATTATCGATAGGTATGAAGTGAATCATGAGTCACCCTTAAAAATTACCCTCGCACAAGGTCTTGCAGCTGGAGATAAAATGGACTGGATTATTCAAAAAGCGGTTGAGCTTGGCATCCAATCCATACAGCCTCTATTGACTGAACGATCTATTGTTAAGCTTGACCGTGAAAGAGCAGATAAAAAACTTGAGCACTGGAGAACTGTTGCTATTTCAGCCTGCGAACAAACCGGGCGAAGCATCATTCCGGATATTTTAAGTCCGATTCACTTAGTCCAATGGCTCAGTAATCAAAACCAAATAGCTAACAGTTTGAAGTTAATCCTTACGCCAGCGAAAGCTCAAAATATCAATCATTTAGAAAAACCTTCTTCTCCTGTTGTTTTTATGGTGGGACCTGAGGGCGGCTTTTCAGAAAAAGAAATGAATTTAGCTTTAAGTAGCTCATTCGTTCCAGTAAATTTTGGCAAGAGAGTTCTAAGAACGGAAACCGCCTCCGTCGTAGCGCTATCGATTATGCAAAATTTATGGGGTGATTTTGCATAAAACGCAAAATTTTTGATTTTTTTATAAAAATACATGTAAAATATGCATTTTAAGCAAATTATAAACCTATGTCTCTTGGCGAAGCAATCAGAAAAAGAAGGAAGTCTCTAGGGTTCACCCTGCAGGCATTAGCAAAAAAAATTGCGAGCGACCCCGGTAATCTTTCTAGAATAGAAAGGGGCGAGCAAAATATAGGTGAAGCGCAATTATTAAAAATATGTGAAGCGCTTAATTGTGCCCCCTCCAGTCTTTTTCAAAACAACGTGCCTGCAAACACTATTCCAAAACTAGACAGCCAAACATTTGCAAGATGGTTTAGATTAGCGGCCCCGTATATCAATACTTTTAGCAATAAAACATTTGTGATTGCTTTTGGCGGGGAGCTTCTTGATGAAGATCAGTTTACCGCTCTCTCTCACGACATCAATTTATTAACTTGCTTAAATGTCAAAATTATCCTCGTTCATGGGGCAAGACCTCAAATCGACCAAAAGCTAAAAGAGAAAAAAATTTCAACTCAGCTTGTAAGAAATGTTCGAGTCACTGATGATTTAAGTATGGAAGCTGTTAAAGAAGCTAATGGCCTGATTAAGATCAATATTGAATCAACACTTTCTTCAAGTCTTTTAAACTCGCCTATGGCGGGTAGTGATATTAAAGTCTCTAGCGGAAATTTTATTACTGCAAAACCTTTGGGTGTAATTGATGGTATCGATATGCAACATACAGGGGAAGTAAGAAAAATTGACAGCGCTGCCATCAAGAAAAAATTAGACAACAAAGAATTAGTAGTGATCTCACCCATCGGTTATTCGCCTACAGGTGAAGTATTTAATCTCACAATGGAAGATGTGGCCCTCAAAACCTCTATAGCTTTAGAAGCGGATAAACTTATTCTTCTTATAGATTCCGATGGTATCTTTAATCTAAGGAATGAACTTCTGCATGAGATGACATTAGAAAAGGCAATTAATCTTTATAAAAGCACTTCAAAAAATAATCCAAAAAACATGAGCTTATTAATATCAACTCCAATGAGTTAGATCTTCTTGAAATTGCTATTAAAGCCTCTGAAGCAGGTATAAATAAAATTCATCTCATTAATAGGCATATTGATGGTGCGATTCTGCAAGAATTATTTACAGATGAAGGTGTAGGAACAGTTATTACCGAAAAAGCTCTAGATNCTATTAGGCCAGCTTCTCATAACGACGTTAAAGGAATTCATAAGCTAATTAATCCNCTGGAGGCTGGAGGGTATCTTGTTAAAAGAGGCAGAGAAAGAATTGATCATGAGATAGAAAACTTTTTAGTGATNGANCATGATAATAAAATTATCGGTTGTGCAGCTTTATATTCTTATGATGANNATGTTGAATTTGCATGCTTTGCTATTAACAAAAATTACCAGTCTAAAGGCTTTGGGTCAAAGCTCTATAATTATTGCGAAGAACTTGCGCGACAAAGAAATTATAAATATCTATTTGCCTTAACAACAAGAACTGAGCATTGGTTCATTGAGAAAGGTTTTAAAGAAGAGAATATTCAAAAGCTTCCTAAAAAAAGAATAGAGTCTTATTTGCCACAAAGAAATTCAAAATTTTTTATTAAAAAGCTTTAAAATCTTAAAAAAACTATAGGCATAAAAATGAGTCAAAATATTCAGCCGGAACACAAAGCCAAAATATTAAGCGAGGCTTTACCGTACATCAAAAAATTCTTTGGCAAAACCATCGTCATTAAGTATGGAGGAAATGCCATGGTCGACGAAAATTTAAAGCAGTCATTTGCTAGCGACGTCGTACTTTTAAAATTAGTTGGCATGAACCCCGTTGTTGTTCATGGTGGTGGTCCTCAAATAGATGAACATCTCGATAAGCTTGGTAAAAAAGGTGAGTTTATTCAAGGTATGAGGGTAACTGATGCTGAAACTATGGATATAGTAGAAATGGTTTTAGGTGGCCAGGTGAATAAAGAGATTGTAAATCTCATCAATAGACATGGCGGAAAAGCGGTGGGTCTCACAGGCCAAGATGGAAATTTTATTCACGCTAAAAAACTCATTGTACAAAATGATATAGATCCTAAAAAAACAATTGATCTTGGTCATGTAGGGGAAATTGCATCAATCAATCCTAGTATTATTAATTTTTTAGATGAGGGAGATTTTATTCCTGTCATAGCACCAATTGGAGTAGGAGCAAATGGAGAGACTTATAATATTAATGCCGATCTCGTCGCAGGAAAATTATCTGAAGTATTAAACGCTGAAAAATTAATCCTACTTACAAATACACCAGGTGTTCTAGACAAAAAAGGTTCACTTCTTACGGGATTAACCCCGAATGAGATAGATAAGCTTGTAGAAGACGGAACGTTATCAGGCGGTATGCTTCCTAAAATAAGTTCAGCCCTTGACGCTGCAAGAAGCGGAGTAAAAAGTGTTCATATAATTGATGGGAGAGTGCAGCACGCGCTTTTATTAGAAGTACTAACTGACGAGGGTGTAGGCACTTTAATTAAGGCAAAATAATTGTCAAAAATTTGGATTTTTGATTTAGATGACACGCTCCATGACGCAAGTTCTAAAATATTTCCACGCATTAATCAGTCTATGACTACATATGTAAGTCAAAAACTTAATATTAGCAATGATGCTGCACATGAAATTCGGGACCAATATTGGAAAGTCTATGGTGCGACTTTGAAGGGGCTCATGGAAATTCACGGTGTCGATCCAAAAGAATTTTTACTGAAGACACACGATGCATATGAACTTTCTAAATTCGTTAAGCAATCTCACGCCTTAAAAAATACTTTAAAGAAACTCAGGGGTAAAAAGATTGTTTTTACAAATGCCCCTCTTCATTATGCAATAGCAATTATTAAATCATTAAACATTGAAAAATATTTTTCAGCAATTTATAGCATTGAGTCAACGAAATATAATCCAAAACCTTCTCTCATTGCGTTTAGGAAAATTTTAAGGCATCTCGGAAAAAAGGCTTATCAATGCACAATGGTAGAAGATGATCTTGCTAATTTAAAAACAGCTTACAAGATAGGCATGAAAACAATATTAGTCTCAAGACAGAATAAAAAAACAATTTTTGTAAATAAACGAATTACAAAAATTACTCAGCTTACTCAGTCAAGCTAGATAAGCTTGACCAATTCATTAAGTCGCGCTTCATAAATAGCAGTCTTAATATCGACGCCGCTTTTATTTTGGCTAATAGAGCCAAGATTTAATTTATTAAGGCGTTTCAAATACTTTTGTAATAATTTCAAAGCAGTCTGTGCTGTTTTTTTCTGGCTTTGCTGGCCTTCGATATAAGCCTCGAAAATGCACATTACGTCTGGAAGAATGTCCGGATTCCTAAATAAATCCATTTTGTAGATCAAATCTAAAACTTGACGCGGTTTAAGTTTTTGAAATTGCTTCAATTCAGATAGATTAAATATTACCTTTTCTACTAATTTTTTTACGGTATTCGGTATAGAAAGTCTCATATAAATTTTGTCATTACATTTAGTGCTGACTTTTAAAGGGTAGGTATACATAAAAAATATGGCTGCTCTAATATCATTTGAGTATTTGTTTTTAGCTGCATACTCTAAACTTTTTTTAATTGAGTTTTTATTTTTTTGATAATCTAATTCTGGTAGTATTAATTTAAGAGCGCCACATCGGTTAAGCACATCAAGCATCAAATAAGATTTTTTCTCTGTAAAACCAACTGAAAATTCATGCCAGACTCTTTCAGACGCTACAGTTTCGATTTCTTTATTTTTTACAATCTTCTTGAGCAATGCTTCTGTCTTGGGATGAATTTTAAACTTGTAAAATCGAGCAGAAAATCTGGCGATACGTAACACTCGAATTGGATCTTCCACAAATGCAGGGCTGACATGGCGTAACACTCTATTTTTAATATCTTTCATGCCACCAAAGGGATCAACAAACTGTCCTTTTTTGTCTTTTGCTATCGCATTAATTGTAAGATCTCGTCGTTGCAGATCTTCTTCTAGCGTCACCTCTTTTGAAGCGTAAACTTTAAAACCCTTATACCCTTTTGAAACTTTACGCTCCGTTCTTGCCAAGGCATATTCTTGATGTGTTTTAGGATGCAAGAAAACAGGGAAATCTTTGCCTACAGGCTTATAACCTAACTTCACCATTTCTTCTGAAGTCGATCCTACAACTACATAGTCTTTATCTTTAACAGATAAGCCCATAATTTGATCCCGAACAGCTCCACCTACAAGATATACTTTCATTTATCTTCCAGATTTACTTCTATAAACATCATATTTTGACCGCGCTAGAGGTCTATTTTTCTTATTACATAGGTAATGCTCTAAGCGCTCTAAAGAATATCGGTAAGAGATTGCGCGTTTTGGATTCACTACATTATCAACTTGCATAGATCTCCAATTGTCGCGTGTCAATATTTTAATTGGCATCATTTCCATACTTAAAGCAAATAGATATGAAAGGCTTCTATTGAGAGGGATGATTAGCCGAGTCAATTTCTCTGATCGAATAATAAGACGAATAATATCTTTAAGTGAATAAATATCAGGCCCACCAAGATCATAAATGTTGCCGTATGTCTTTTTATCAAAAAGTGTCTTAATTAGAATTTTTGATACATCCTCAATAAAAATGGGTTGAAATTTAGATTGAGGTGACAAAAGAACTATTCCTGGCAGCCACTTCACAAGAATTCTAAACATATTAATAAAGTTATCTTTTGCCCCAAAGATGATAGACGGTCTTAATATAGTTACGTTTAGATCTTTTTGTTTAAACAATTCAGACTCGCCAAGAGCTTTAGATTTAAGATATAAACTCGGAGCATTGCTACTTGCACCTAACGCGCTTACATGAAGCAATCGCTTAATACCTAAATCTTTCATGACTTTTGCCAAATGATCTGGCCAAATATGGTGAATATTCTCAAAAGTCTCTTTTTTAGACTGGTGAAGAATACCTAAGAGGTTAATTACAACATCTGTCTTTTTTAAATCTTTTTTTACTTGCGCAAGATTATCTAAATCCAAGTCAAATATTTGAACATATGGATTGACGGTCCATAATTTAATTTTTTCTTTATTTCTAGAGAATAATTTTAGATTGTGATTAGATTGGCTTAGAGCTAAAACGAGGCTGGACCCTAAAAATCCTGACGCTCCAAAAATTGCAATTGTTTTTTTTGAATTAGCCAATTCGAAATTAAAGCATTCTTAAGATAAATATAAGAATTAAAATTAATGTGACATTTGTAGTAAGTTTTAAATACTTCAAATATTTTTTATTCTTTGTATTTAGATACAAAAATGTGAATACAACTAATATTGCAAGCAATAAAAATATAAAAAGTCTTAAAATATTCATTGATAAACTCCTGCCATTTCTTGATTTAAAATTCCATTCTTAGAATTAGCATAACGCATTGCTAAATTAGAAGTCTTGGGATCTTGGCTATCTAATGTTGTTAAGCTCCAGCATTTCTTATTTGAAAGTAATGCAAGTAATAATTTGTTATTCAATTCATGGCCAGATTTGTATGCTTTGAAATTACCTATGATTGAGTAGCCTAGCATGTATAAATCGCCCACAGCATCAAGTATTTTATGTCTCACAAACTCGTCGTTGTATCGTAATCCGTCTGTATTAATAATTTTGTACTCATCTAAGACAATCGCATTATCGAGTGAGCCACCTCTAGCTAGACCATTAGATCTTAAGTATTCAACTTCCTGCATAAATCCAAATGTACGTGCTCGACTAATTTCTGTGATATAGGATTCATCGTAAAAGTCCAAAGCGACTTTGTTGGTTGATGTATCAAACACGGGATGGGGAAAATCGATAGTAAAATCAATTTTAAATCCATCGTAAGGCTCAAACCTCGCCCACTTGTCTTTATCTTTTACTTCAATTACATCGTTAATCAAGACAAATTTTTTCGCAGCATCTAGTTCTTTAAGCTTCGCTGTTTGAAGAAGATAAATAAAGGGTATTGAGCTTCCATCCATAATGGGCACTTCAGGTCCATTCAGTTCAATAATAATGTTATCGACACCTGTGGCTGATAATGCAGACATTAAATGTTCAACGGTAGCTACACGCGAAGTATCTTGACCAATAGCTGAACACATTTTGGTATCTTTC
>JGI25921J50272_10000346_pt1 | contig 15190 bp, 15 predicted proteins | sample LauGreSu1BDMLBSD_2_FD_50272 | JGI IMG/M metagenome (IMG submission 50272) | reverse complement strand
AGCTGGCAGCAAAAACGAAAATAATCAATCGATTGATCGCTCTCCCTTGCACCTTATGTTTACAATTGAAAAAGTTGGTCATCACTTTCATGGCAATAAATTGTAAAATGAAGAATGAGAAATTTTCTGACCATTGTATGGGTCANGTGTGTAATGAAGAATTACAACTTCAGTCGCTTTTTTCATACTAAACAGGTAGTTTATGGCAGTTNAAGAGATAGATTTTTAGATGGTTAGTCCAAAAAAGTTATTCAAAATATTGCGTAAATATTGATTTAAGAATATATTGTGCAAAGAAATATCCACATAAACTATCGAAATTGATTGCGATAACGTTTGCGATAGATATAAATTTTTCAAATGCCAAGAGCCAAGTGCCCCAAATGCCAACACATTGAAAGAATTCTAAAATCTGGAATCATAAGGGGAAAACAACGTTTCTACTGCAAGGATTGCAATTATCATTTTACCCTTGTTCATGAAAGCAGAAAACAAAAAACAGAAGCAAGGAAAAACAATGATAAAACGTCTTTAAAAGATATCGCAAGCGCAGCAGGTGTTTCCGTTTCAACTGTTTCGAGGGCACTCAATGAACATCCCGACATCAGCATCGAAACAAGGATGGCCATCAAATCATTGGCAAAAACAATGGATTATCAGCCCAATTTACTGGCCCAAAGTCTTGTCAACCGTTCAACGCACACCATTGGCGTTATCATCCCCAATCTTGAAACCACTTTTTTCTCTTCCATGCTTGGAGGTATTCAGCATATCGCAGCACAATCCGGATACCGCGTGGTGATCTGCCAATCAGAGGAGAGCCATAGCATTGAGGTTGCTAACTTACAGGCATTGATGAACAACATGATTGACGGGTTGCTGATTTGCCACACCCTTCATACCACTAATTTTGACCACCTTAAAATGCAGTTGAAAAGAGGNATTCCAATTGTACAATTTTACCGTGTCTCTGATGACCTTGACATCCCAAAAATTTACAGTGATGATGAAACTGGAGCTTTTCAAATAACAGAGCATTTGATCAACAATGGATGCAAAAAAATCGGGTTATTGCTGGGGCCAAAAGCGTTATCCATCAACAAGCGTTTCAATGGATACGTTAGGGCATTGAACCTTCATGGAATTAAAGTAGATGAAAAATTGATCAAACATGTTGATTTTAGCTACAATGCAGTCATTGCAGCTGTGGATGAATGGCTTGAAATGGATCCGAAAATCGATGCCATATTTTCCATATCAGACAAATGTGCCGTACAGATTATTCGGTACCTGAAGAACAAAAAAATTATGATTCCAAACACGATCAGTGTTTGCGGATTTGGCAATGAATATACCGGAGAAATTGTTGAGCCACAGCTCACAACCTTTGATGTAAAGACAAGAGAAATAGGTGAAGCAGCGGTCAAATTATTGTTGGATCAAATCATTCAAAAAACATCAAAAATCAAAAAACAAATGATCAAGGGAAGCCTGATTGTCAGGGAGTCTACAGACAAATGATAAATTCATGGCAACTCATCCCAACGCATGCTCATGCACACAGTTTATTTCACTTCAATCATAAAACCAGGAACAGGAATCTTATCTGTATCCATCAGGTTGGCAGAAGTGTATGGAGAAAATCCATAAATGATTTCTTTCGGTTTTTCAGGTGCAAAAAGAATAACCTTATTTTTCTGAACCTTGGCTGAAATTTCTGTTTTCCCATCAAAAGAAAAACCTTTGATCAAAGCAGCATCACCACTGTTCAGGTTATTGGAAAAACTGATGACAACCTGTTTTTTGTGATACTTTGCATAAAGGGGAACAGTAACAGTCGGTTGATTCCTGAATCCATACACGTCATGTAAGGCCCAATTGGTCAACCTTGTTGCAATGGTCATTTTGTCTCGGGGATGCACATCATTGAGTGCCCCCTTGTCCATGCTGGCAACAATGCCCATGTGATGCCCCTGTGCATAGGCCTCCATTTGTTTTGCACGAAAAAGAGGCCAGTACTGCGATTTGTAGCTGATGCTGTCAATAGAAGAAAGTTGCACAAAATAAAAAGGGAGGTTCGGCAATTTCCAGCCCAGCCTGTATTGTTCAAGCATCATTTTTTGGAGTACGAGGTACTCTTCTACCCTGTCCATTTCCTGTGCATTGCTTTCACCCTGGTACCATAAAATTCCTGCAATGGGCAATTGCATCAACGGTTCCACTCCTGCCTCAAAAATNAATGATGGCTTGAAAGCATGAGATAAACTGGAGGATTGATCACCAATATTTTCTTTGGCACGCTGGCGAACCCAAACCGGTAAAGCTGGATTCACCAGCCAATTGGCATCTGCTTTATTTGAAAATNGTGGANGGTTTAGAAAAGAAGATGAACTCATCCAGGCCTCAATTGGAGAACCTCCTACTGCGATATTGATCATCCCAACAGGAATCCCAGTCTTTTGCTGAACAATATCAGAAAAATAAAAACCGATGGCAGAAAAATCAGGTGCAGTGGCATTATCCAAGTGTTGCCAGCTGCCTTTAAAAAAATCCTTTGTATTCAGCCTTGCCATCATGGAATCTGAAAACTTTTTCCCGGCAACCTGTTTTCCAACATAGGTTGGAGAATATACCCGTATCGACGGATTGAGCTTTATGGGAAATTGTTCTTTAAAATGGGCTTCGCTGCGAAAAGGGAATTCCATGTTGGACTGACCGGCACACAACCATACATCTCCGAACAACAGATCCTTGAATGTGATGCGATTGTCAGGTGTTTCAATTTGAAGTGAAAAAGGAATGGAATTGCTCTTGTGTGCAGGAACCATGAAGGTCCAGGAAGAATCTGAACCAGTTAAAACCTCATAAAGCTCGTTCTCGCCAATGCGTATCTGTACCTGGGTCTTGGGAATGGCTTTGCCTGACAACCTGATGGGATGATGTCGCTGAAGCACCATATGATCCATCAAGGGCTGATCAATGGTCAACTGCGATGAAGCCATCANAGGAAGCAGGAAAAAGATGATTGACAGTACTTTCATGCGTNCTTATTTATTGATCTCCCAACCATCCNGCCATTGTATTNAAAATTGATTGTTCCGAATTTCCACAGGCAACCAAATGTGTCGGCTTTCATAAGGATGATCTGGCTTGTTGACATCAAACATNGCAATGTAAGCATCATTAAGCCCTTGCACCTTCAAGATAAATGTAGATTGTCCACCGAAATTTTTTTCAGGACCCAAACCGTTGACTGGATTGATTCCTGAACATGGATTGCCATGGAATTGCCAAGGGCCTGTAAGGGATGTACTGGTGAAATACCTTGCAGGATTGGGATCCCAACCGGTAGATCCGGAGGCCAGCAAATGATAGATACCATTCCGCTTCACGATGGCGGGAGCTTCGGTCTTGTCAAGAATTCCAGAACAAACTGCATATTCTCCGTTCGGCAACAGATAATCATCATTCATTTTGCCTACAACAAATGCCTTGTCGGGTTTTCTCACGGTAAGGTGATAGAGATCGCCATTTTCTTCCTGGTGCATGGCAAAATCACCAGATCCGTTGGGTGAATTGGCTCCCAGGAATTTGTGGCTGTAGGTAAAGGGGCCTGTCGGACTTTTTGCTAGCGCCACCCCAACAAATCCCGTTTCTGTTCCCTTTCCCTTCAAGTACAACTTAAAAAAAGCAACAAAATTACCCGACTTGGCATTGAAAACAACTTTGGGGCGGTCAAAATTAGACTCATAAGCAAGGTCATGACTGTCATCACCTTTAACCAAATTGAGCATCATTCCCATATCGTACCATTTCACCAAATCCTTTGATGCGTAACAGTGAATGCCGCCATCAGCGTGTTTCGCTTCCGAAAGTCCTTGTATTTTGTGTGTACCATACCAGTAATAAATACCTTTGTGGTAAAGAACCCCTCCACCATGCGCATTGATGGGTTCACCACGTGAGTCATTCCACAATTTGCCGGGTTGAATGTTCAACTTAGAACCCATTTGCTGGGCCTGCAAAAAACCCACATTAAAAAAGATAATCAGCAGTATTAAATGTTTCATGCCCGCATCATTATGGTTGAATGTAAACAATTTTCTAATTAGGTGTATGTTCATGCGGATGGTATATTTGTACCTCAACCAAATCAAAAATAATTTTATGAAGAAAATTTTGATTGCCTGTCTGCTGAGCATCTCTACAATAGGGATGGCCCAAGAGGATACCACAGAAATATTTGATTATAGTAAATTCGGTGATGCACAAGGTGTTAAGCGCTATTGTACACAAAAAGTACTAAACCAGACGCCTCAACGCATCGTTCATCTTGGCTATGAAAATACAGGAAGTTTTCAAATGCCTGGCATACCGCTGGGCGCCATGTTGCCCGCAATGCAAGACTTCAGTGTGAACCGGGTTTCCGCCATCCGCGCCCAATTAAACATTCCAGTTGTCGCTACCAATAAACTCATTTGGCAATTGGGTGCCAATTATTGGGGCAGCGGATTTAACATTGAAAATCCCGGAACAAACCTGTTTGCAAAAGACTTGAACAACACCTTTATGACCAGCGCGGGTATCAATACCACCATTTTCAAGCCATTGAACGAAAAGAATTTTCTGATCTTTCAGGCCAGTGCAGATGTCAATGGTATTTTCAAAAGCATCAGTGACATCAATGGAAAATCACTCACTGTGAGTGCTACTGCAATTTATGGATGGAAAACATCCGAAAAGAACATGATTGGTACAGGTATTGCCCGAACATACCGGGCAGGACAACTCATCCATGTTCCAGTATTGTTTTGGAACAAAACCTATAATGACCGATGGGGCATGGAATTGCTATTGCCGGCAAGAGGACATTTGAGGTATAATTTTTCTACCTCAAATATGCTTCAAGCAGGCTTTGAGCTTGAGGGTAACCAGTTTTGGATGAGATTGCCCAACAGCCAAAATGGAACGGTATTTATTCAAAGGGGTGAATTCAAACCAAGGATCATGTGGGACAAGAAAATCAGTGGATTTATATGGCTCAACGTTCAAGCAGGTCTTCGTTACAATTATAGGTTTGATGTGATGAACCAATATGATGCAAAGAAGGACAACCAACGCTATTTTACCAGCAACCTGGGTAACCCCTTGTTCTTCAACTTCAGTCTGAATTTCGTTTCCCCTTAGTGGAGGAATCCTCTTATTTAAAAAAGCCCCATTTGCACAATGGGGCTTTTTTCTGATATGACTACCGGTCTAATCAATGAATCGTTCTTATTTGGCAACCTGCCTCGTCCAGGTATCTGTTCGTCCTATCAAAGACACACCAATGAAACCCCTGACTTCAAGGCTGTTGGATTTGTCCAGTTTCATGCTACAAGAATATGTATTGCCGTTCTTCGGATCATAAATATTACCCTCCGCCCATGTATTCTTTTCTTTGTATTCGAAACCCCATACGTTGATCAAACCAAGAATTGGACGAGTCCGGGTTGACTCATCAGGATGAAACTTGTCCAACTTCGGCTTACCCGTTTCTGGATCAGTGGGTTCTTTTAACCAAACCACCTTGCCCTGGTACTTTTCACCATTCTTGTAAATCCGAACCATTGCGTTGCCTTCACCGGTCTTCCATACACCGACGATCGCATCCGGATTGTCTTGTTGGCTGCGAAAGGCAGTTGCAGTAATGAGTAGCAACACAAGAGACACTGATGCCAGAATACTTCCTTTAAAGACCGTATAAAACTTTTGAGAAGAGAAATTAAATGTTTTCATGATCTGTTTCTATTTGTAGAACAAATATAGAAAAACTTATTTCCAATGCAGGATCCGAAACCTACAAATGGCAGTAATCCATTTCTTGCAATTGATAAAATGCTTTGGAATAAAAAGCCCCCTTCAAATCTGAAAAGGGGGCTAAAAGTTATCACCCATNAAAGAGTATCAAAGTGGAGCTGGTGGGATTCGAACCCACGTCCAAACATATTCGCCGAATGCTTTCTACATGCTTATTTTGGAATTGATTGTCAGGAAACAGCAGGGGCCAAACGAACCAACTGTTTCCGTAGCTGAATGGTCTTAGTCAACCGGCACAGCCTATGGTTGAGGCAGCCTTGTTTTTTTTGATTCAGCAGGGCGACTTGGTAAAGGCAAACCCGTCTGCCGGCTATAATGGGTGCGCTAATCTCTGATTAGGCAGCCATGGCGTAAGTGTTCTCGCCATTTATTGGTTTCGAATTCAGATTAAAGTGCTAATATTCGCAATGCACTGCATGCTTACATTCAAAGATCTACGCTGTCAATACCGGTCAGCCCCGATTGAACAGACAAAATTACCCCATTTCCAGACAGAAACTGATATTTCTTTGAATAACTATTGTTAAAACGGAGAAGAAGCAATAAATTTGCATCCCACCCATCGCCCAGATGGCGGAACTGGTAGACGCGCTAGACTCAAAATCTGGTTATCGCAAGGTAGTGCAGGTTCGATTCCTGTTCTGGGCACAAACCCCTGATCATCAATGATTCAGGGGTTTTTCTTTGCTTGTCCACCTCATTTTTACCCTCTTGCTCTTGATCCTCTGCTTCTTGTTCAATTGCAAAGTGGATCCGGCCTACCCTTTTTCGCATGATATTTGGTTTATCTTCAAAGCTGAAAGAAATATACATGCAATTAAAATTAATACTTATTGTCTCGTTTTCTTTAATGGCCGCATTCAAGCAAGCTATCGCCCAGGAGGCAAAACACTTGTTTATTCTTTCTGGCCAAAGCAATATGGCAGGGCTAAAGCCAGAAGAATCATTTCTTCCAACTGTTGAAGCTGCATTTGGAAAAAATAAGGTAATCGTGGTGAAAGACGCGATGGGCGCTCAAGCCATCCGGCGCTGGTACAAAGATTGGAAACCCATGCAGGGCGATGTCCCTACTGCCCAACCGGACTTGTACGATTCACTGATGAAAAAAGTGAACAGCGCTATTACATCCCAAAGCATTGCATCCGTAACATTTATCTGGATGCAAGGTGAACGCGATGCAAGAGAAAAACTCGGCAATGTATATGAAAGAAGCCTACTGGGATTATATCAACAACTTTCAGCCGACCTACATAGAAAGGATATCAATTTCATCATAGGCAGGCTCAGCGATTTTGGTTTGACAAATGAACAATATCCAGATTGGAACCTGATAAGAGAAATACAAGTTAAAGTTGCCCAATCAAACCCCCGCTTCGCATGGGTCAACACAGATGACCTGAATGACGGCTTTGACCGAAGTGGCAAAGCCATAAAAAATGATTTGCATATGTCGGGCGAAGGGTACATCAGTTTGGGAAACAGATTTGCCAAGGAGGCCATTCGGATCATAGGCAACAAATAATAGTGTAAAAATGGTGTGCAAACACCTTTCTGTCAGAATTNATCAATACTTGCAAATCGATTAACGATTAAAATTGGAACAATGCTTAAAGACNGGCTTCAAATCATCTTTTTTTTGGNTTCACTAATATTGATGCATAGTGCTTTTGCAACGGATTATTTCATCAACAATGCTTCAGGGAATGATGCCAATGTAGGGACATCAGAAAAACAACCGTTCAAATCAATAGAAAAAATAAATACCGTTCTTTTGAAACCCGGCGACAGGATACTTTTTGCTGCGGGACAGGTTTTCCCAGGTGAACTACGTTTGATTGGCATACAAGGACTTCCTGGTAAGCCGGTTGTTATTGGCAGCTATTTTGCAGGTATCGAAAAGCCCAGAGCAGAAGCCAAGGTGAACTTTATGATAAATGCCAAGGGCATGCCCAATGGTTTGCTTATTCAGGATTGCAGTTATGTTGTAGTAAAGCATGCCATCATTGAAGCAGATGGATATGAAACCGAAAAACCTTCGGAAGACAAGATGCGGGTTGGGGTAAAAATTACTGCATCACCAGGAAATATTTGCAAGAATATTCAGCTTGACAGTCTTGAAATCAAGAATATTTATTTTGAGAACAAAGGATTTGTGAGAAACGCAGGAGAAGTGAAAACAGCCAATGGAACACAAAGGTACGGTTGGGGTATAAGGCTATTAGCGGATCAACCTACAGCTCAAATCACGCAGGTTGAAATCAGCAATTGCCGCATCAGGGATGTGGAGCATACTGGCATCAAAATCACTGGGGTCAACAAAAACATTCACTGGATAAAAATACATGAAAATGATATTGCCAATACCGGCGGCCCCGGCATACAAATGAGTGAAGTAAAAAATATTCATGTGCACCATAATTCAGTGGATCATTCTGGAAGTAACAACGATAGTCGCAAATGGGGAAGAGGAAGCGGACTCTGGACATGGAGTGCTTCACAGGTACTGATTGAACACAACAGCTTCACACATGCGAATGGTCCGGGTGATTCGGCAGGAGCACATGTTGATTTCAACTGCGATCATGTTGTGCTTCANTTTAATTTCAGCGCATGGAATGCGGGTGGGTTCTGTGAAATACTGGGCAACAATTACAATTGTGCATACAGNTACAACATAAGCGTAAATGACGGCTTTCGCATCAAAGGTGAAAATGGNGCATTTCAGGAAGGTAAAATATTTTGGTTGAGTGGCTATCAGGGTGATCAAAAACCANGGAAAGGACCTGTAAATAGCTATTTCTATAACAATACCATTTATTTGGATACAACCATTACNGCAAGAATTGCAATTGATGGAACNTCAACAGGAATATTGATTGCAAATAATATTTTTTGCATTAGGGGNGCATCNAAAATGGTACTCGGCGATCAGAATAAAACAGATAAATTAAGCACAAGCTTGGATGGTCCAGTGTTTTTCAAAAATAACCTTTGGTATTCAACTATTGCATGGCCGGCAGATGCAATGATCAAAGACTCCAACCCGAAAATGGGGAATCCTTTTTTCAAAAATCCGGGAGGACTGCGCATGCANGATTATATACCTGGTAATATTGAATTGATAAAAGAAAAGGGNACAAAAATTGAACCACTTCCCGGTGATTTTCTTGGCTTATTGCAGGGTATGAATCCAGGGAAAGACATCCTTGGAAAACCCATTGGAGACAAACCGCATATTGGTGCCGTAGCACCTAATTGAAACATCCATGGTTTCTTACTTGGCTACTTCAATTTTCACTTTCTTGTTCTTGATCCTCTCCTCTTTGATCAATTGCAAAGTGGATCCGGCCTTGGACTTGCGAATGGCTACAAAAGAAAAGAAATCCTTCACTTCAATCAACCCGATATCTTCTTTTTTCAGCCTACCCTTGTTGGTCAGAAATCCCACAATATCGATCTTGTTGACCTTGTCTTTTTTCCCAGCACTAATGTAAAAAGTTGACCAATCTGGCTTGGAGGGCAGCGTNAGATCANCCGGAAGTTCAACGATTGAAGGTTCAGGCACGATGTAAGTCGGGAGCGTTTCCTGCGGGGCAAGTATCAAAATGGCCGTACCACTGGCCTCCATCCTGGCGGTGCGTCCGTTTCGGTGTACATATGATTCCTCTGAAGTTGGGAGCTGGTAATGAATGATGTAACGAATATTGGGAATATCCAAGCCTCTTGCAGCAAGGTCTGTGGTCACCAGAACATTGGAGCTGCCATTGCGGAACTTGCAAAGGGCAACATCGCGCTCCTGTTGCTCCATAGCGCCGTGATAAAATACATTTACAATACCCTTGTCTTTAAGAAAATTGCTTANCTGCTCAACAATTTCCCTCTGGTTGCAAAACACAATGGTAGATCGGTTNCCNAAGGCACAAATCAGGTTAAACAGAGCATTAGATTTGTTGGCATCTTCACCTCTCAGCATTTGTACNGCCAANGCCGGAGACTTCTCCCCTGTTAAAAAATTGATTTCAACAGTATTTTTCAATCCTACAAAGGCGGGTATCTCAACTGCCTCNGTAGCAGAGGTGAGCATTCTTTTTTTAAGCTTGGGCAGGGATGCGATGATGAATGACATTTCTGCTTCAAAACCCTGTTCTAATGATTTGTCAAACTCATCCAGCACCAGGGTTTCTATATGGGAGGTGGTGATGTTTCCACGCCTGATATGATCAGCCAGCCTTCCGGGAGTTCCTACAATCAGGGCTGGTGCTTGCTTGAGGTTGTTCTCCTCNGTTTCACGCAGGTGCCCGCCATAACAGCAGGTAATCTTGAATCCNGTTCCCATTTTTTTGAACACCTGCTCAATTTGCAAAGCCAGTTCTCTGGAAGAGACAATGATCATTGCCTGACTAACCTTGCTGTCCTTTTCCAACAACTGGGCAATCGGCAACAAAAATGCAAGTGTTTTACCGGATCCTGTATCCGCGAGCAATACCACTGAATCACTGGATTTATTGGCGTCCAGGGATGCCAACTGCATCTCGTTCAGGGATTTGATCTGTAAATTGGAGAGGGCGTCTTCAATGGAAAATGAGGATTTCTGCATGATGCAAAAGTACACCAATTCGATCTGCAGACAGATACAAAAAAGGAACTGGGGTTTGCCCAGTTCCGCGATACAGCAGTTTTAAACCCTTTTACGGAATCCTATTGTCTGCTTTAATCAAACCGGCATGGGACAATGTCCTTTAACCGACTGATGCAAACGTACGCATTGGATTAACCTCCATCCCATGGCAGTTGTCATTGTTCATGATGATTTGAATCAGCTTACACATGAAGTCCAATCATTCATATAACCTTTTGAGGAAACTAGATTGCACCCAATCATCACCTTAAATAAAAAAATCATGGCCATCATTAAAGTCATTGAGATCTTGAGCAATTCGAGCAAGAGTTGGGAAGACGCAGCCCAGCAAGCAATCCTTGAAGCGTCCAAAACAATCAAAAACCTGAGATCTATTTACATCAAGGAACATAGCGCTACCATTGACAAGAACAACAAGATTGAAGAGTACAGGATCACTGCCAACCTGAGCTTTGAAATTGAAGGACCTGAAAAATCTGTTTCCAAGAAATAGGCATGAACATCAAAAACAATATCCTGGAAACAATTGGGAATACNCCGCTGATCAGAATCAACAAGATTACCCAGGCCCTTCCCTGTCAGGTATTGGCCAAAGTGGATTATTTCAATCCGGGGAATTCTATCAAAGACAGGATGGCTGTCAAAATGATTGAGGTGGCGGAAAGAGAGGGAAAATTAAAACCCGGTGGAACCATCATTGAGTGTACATCAGGCAATACAGGGATGGGACTGGCATTGGCTGCCGTTGTAAAGGGATACAAATGCATTTTCACCACCACCGACAAACAGTCCAGGGAAAAAGTGGATATTCTCCGTGCTNTGGGAGCAGAAGTGATTGTTTGTCCAACCAATGTTGNNCCGGAAGATCCCAGGAGTTATTATGCGATTGCACAAAGATTGGCCAAAGAAATCCCTAATGCATTTCATGCCAACCAATATGATAACCTTGCCAACAGGCTGGCTCATTATGAATCAACAGGGCCAGAGCTTTGGGAACAAACAGATGGAAAAATCACCCATCTTGTTTCCACTGCAGGTACGGGTGGAACCATCACAGGAACTGCGATGTTCCTGAAACAAAAAAATCCCAACATCAAGATTTGGGCCATAGATGCCTGTGGTTCCCTGCTGACCCATTTTTTCAAAACCGGATTGATAGACATGACNCATGTTCATCCCTATGTGTCGGAAGGTTTTGGNGAAGACTTTGTGCCNGAAAACTTTGACATGTCTTTGATTGACCACTTTGAACAGGTCACAGACAAGGATGGTGCCATCATGGCAAGAAGAATTGCAAGAGAAGAAGGAATCTTTTGCGGATACAGTGCTGGCAGCTGTTTGCAGGGATTGATGCAACTCAAAGAGCAATTAAAAAAAGACGATATGGTGGTTTGTATTTTTCATGACCACGGCAGCCGATACATTGGCAAAATTTACAATGACCAATGGATGATTGATCAGGGATTTATGCATAAAGCAATCAACATTGCCCCTGAATTNAAAAAGGTATCGTAGATCTACGATACTTTACTCACGTAGATTCACAGGATTAGGAGTAATTACTGAATACCAATAAAAGGGTTGTTTTGCTCTTGTGCAAAGGCAAGAGGCAAGGTATCTTTGTATTGTTGATCGAAAGAGCAACATATCCAGAAAAACCAAACCAAATCCAATTTCCTAAGAAAAACATCCAAATCCTAAAACCAAAAAATCCAATTTCCAAAAGAGAATCCTCCAAATCCAAAAAACCAAACCAAATCCAATTTTCCTACACAAAAACCAAACTATCCAACTGTCCGAAAGCCGCATCCAACATCCGAAAAACCAAAAACCACTCATTTAACCATCAAAAAGGCTTTAGACATAAAAACCCGGTGTTCTCACCGGGTTTTTCATTTTATCAAAGCATTCCTTTTGTTGTGGGAAGCGCATCATGCATTGGATCTTTTTTCACAGCCATCCGAATGGCTTTAGCAAAAGCCTTGAAGATGGCCTCAATCTTATGGTGCTCATTATCTCCCTGGCAAAAAACATTGAGGTTGCACTTGGCGGCATCGGAAAATGACTTGAAGAAATGATAGAACATTTCGGTTGGCATGTCCCCTACTTTCTCCCTGTTGAAACTTGCATCCCAGACGATCCAGCTCCTGCCGCCAAAATCGATCAACACTTTTGCCTCAGCATCATCCATGGGCAAGGCAAAGCCATACCTTTCCATTCCCCGTTTGTCGCTCAATCCTTTGTAGATGGCTTCTCCCAGTGCAATACCCGTATCTTCTATGGTATGGTGCTCATCTATGTGTAAATCGCCTTTTACTGCAATGTCAAGATCCATCTTTCCATGCCTTGCAATCTGATCAAGCATGTGATCAAAAAAACCCAGGCCAGTGGCAATCGTTGATTTCCCTGTACCATCTATGTTCAAGTTGATCTCGATGCGTGTTTCGTTTGTTTCACGCACATGATGAACAGTTCTCAGCCCATGTTTTAAAAATTTGTATACTTCCATCCAATCACCCGTGGCCAGCACAACTGTATTTTTCAAACCCTCCTCCAGACTGCCAAGGTCAACGACACCTGCACCATCCTCACTGGTCATGAGAATGCATTTAGCTCCGAGGTTGAATGCCAGCTGAATATCCGTCAACCGATCACCAATCACAAAAGATCCTTGAAGATCATAGGCAGGATTGTTCAGGTATTTCCCCAACATTCCAAGACCTGGCTTTCTAGAAGGTGAATTTTCATGAGGCATGCTTGGGTCAATAAACTCCTCATTAAAATGAATGCCTTCGCCAGCAAAGGTTTTTACGATATGATCATGCACCGGTTGAAAATCTGCATTAGGAAAGGAAGAAGTGCCCAAGCCATCCTGGTTAGACACCATCGCCATTTCAAAATCAAACTCTTTTACAATTCTGGAAAGAGACTGGAATACAGCAGGAAAAAAAACAAGCTTTTCGAAATGATCAATCTGGTAGGTTGGCGGTGCTTCTTTGATCAGGGTACCATCCCTGTCTATGAACAAAACTTTTTTCATGAGATGATTTGAAATAATTTATTAGAATGAATTGATGGCATCCACCAACTTCAGGTTTTCGACATCGGTTCCCACGGTGATACGCAGGCAGTTGTCGCAGAGCAACACATTGCTTCGATCCCGAACAACAATTCCTTTACTGACAAGATAGTCATACATGGCCCTGGCTTGGGTAAATTCTACCAGCAGAAAATTAGCATCGGATGGATAAACCTTGACCACTTGAGAACTCTTCACGAAATCCAGTTCAAGTTGTTTTCTTGCATTCACCAACTGCAGAATCATGTCATTGACCTGGCCAATTTCATCCAATGCCTTCAAAGCCAGTTCCTGAACGGGTTCACTGATGTTATAAGGAGGCTTTACCTTGTTCAAATACCCAACTATTTCCTCAGAAGCAAATGCCATACCCACCCTCAACCCAGCAAGGCCCCAGGCCTTGCTGAGCGTTTGCAGTACCACCAGATTGGGATATTCTGCCAGGTCACTTACCAATGATTTTTGGCGGGAGAAATTGATGTATGCCTCATCAACTACAACCAAACCATCAAAATTATTCAAGACCATTTCAATGTCTTGACGGTCAATGCTGTTACCCGTTGGATTGTTGGGAGAACAGATCCAAATGATTTTTGTATTGGGTTTGATGGCCATTTCAAGAGCTTCAAGATCCAATTGAAATTCAGGGGTTAACGGCACCCTGTTACAGGCAATATTGTTGATGTTGGCAGAAACCTCATACATGCCATAGGTTGGTGGGAACAGGATCACTTCATCCATTCCTGGCTCACAAAAACATCTGTAGAGCAAGTCTATTGGCTCGTCGCTGCCATTGCCCAAAAAGATGTTACTGACAGGTACTTGTTTGATACTGGAAATCTTTTCCTTGATTTTCCATTGCATAGGATCAGGGTATCTGTTGTACCATTTGAGCAATGGAGAACCCAATGAGTTTTCATTGGCATCCAAAAATATATTGGCTTCGCCCTTGAACTCATCCCTGGCAGAGGAATAAGGCTTAAGGTTCCTGATATTGTTTCTTACAAGATTATTTGGATTGAACATTACAATTGGTTTAAGCGGATTTTAACGGCATTGGCATGTGCATCAAGCCCTTCGGCTTCCGCCATGGTGATGATGGTTTTTCCAATGTTTTGTATGCCCTGTTGGCTGATTTGCTGGAAGGTGATCTTCTTCACAAAACTATCAACACTAACGCCGCTGTATGCCCTTGCATAACCATTGGTGGGCAGTGTATGGTTGGTTCCGCTGGCATAATCACCTGCACTCTCCGGTGTATAGTTTCCTAAAAACACAGAACCTGCATTGATGACCTTTGCTCCATAACGGTGAGCGTCTTCTGAAGCAATGATCAGGTGTTCAGCAGCATATTCATTGACCAATGCCATGGCATCTTCCATGTCTTTCATGAGCACCGCCTTGCTGTTTTCCAATGCTTTTGCAGCAATCTCCTTTCTTTCCAATAACGCAAGTTGTGCATGCAATGACTTGATGGTTTTTTCAATGATGGATTCGTTGTTCGCAACCAACAATACCTGAGAATCGGGGCCATGTTCTGCTTGAGACAAAAGATCAGACGCCACAAAATCAGGATTGGCCGAATCATCAGCCAACACACACACCTCACTGGG
>JGI25921J50272_10000345_pt1 | contig 15200 bp, 13 predicted proteins | sample LauGreSu1BDMLBSD_2_FD_50272 | JGI IMG/M metagenome (IMG submission 50272) | reverse complement strand
TGTTTGGAAATATCACCCATGGCAGTTTCACTCAATGAAACGCTGTCCGTTCTCATGTAGGTGATATGACCGGCTTCGTACAGTTTTTGTGCAATCAGCATGGTCTTGCTTACACCATATCCCAATTTTCTGCTTGCTTCCTGCTGAAGGGTTGAAGTGGTAAAAGGGGCAGCGGGTGATTTTTTTGCTGGTTTCTTTTGGACGTCTTTTACGGTATAGCCCGCGCCAATACAACCCTGGAGGAACTGTTCAGCATCCTGCTGTGTATTTTTTTTGGCCCCTTCTGCTTTGAAGATGACCTGTTTTCCGTTGATGTCTTTGGCCTTGAAGAAACCTTCTACTTTGAAGCTGCTAGTGGCCGTAAAGCCATTGATGGCCCTTTCACGCTCAACAATCAGGCGAACTGCAACACTTTGCACACGTCCCGCACTGAGGTTACCCCTCATGCTCATTTTGCGCCAAAGGATAGGGGATATTTCAAATCCTACAATCCTGTCAAGAATACGCCTGGCCTGTTGTGCATTGACAAGGTTCATGTTGACTGTTCTTGGTTTTTCAACCGCAGAACGAATCGCTGGTTTGGTGATTTCGTGGAATACAATACGCTTTGTGGTGGCAGGATCAAGACCCAATACTTCACAAAGGTGCCAGCTGATGGCTTCACCTTCACGGTCCTCATCCGTTGCGAGCCATACTTCACCAGATTTTTTGGCAATTTGCTTCAATTCCTTCACAACTTTTTCCTTTTCCTCCGGAACAATATACCTGGGCTTGAAGCCTTTTTTGATATCAATGCCCATTTCACTCTTCTCAAGGTCTCTGATATGACCAAAACAGCTCTTCACTTCAAAGTCGCTACCAAGAATCTTTTCAATGGTTTTTGCTTTGGCCGGGGACTCAACTATAAGTAGGTTTTTTGCCATTTTTTCTTTCTCTTCTGATATGTTATCTCACCAATTGTTGCATCGTTTGATCGGGGTTTTTATCCTCAAATCGATGTGCATCAAGATGCAATAATAAGATAAAGCGAATGAATTCTAACAAATCTGTTCTTAAATGAAATCAATTATCCTTTTCATAACGGCTGTGTCTTTGTATATTTTTCTGTGACCAAGCCCTTGGGTTATCATGAATTCAATATTGCCAGGAGATAGTTCCCTCAAGGGTTTCACATCAGAAAGAGGGGTGATGTCATCATCCTTGTCATGAATCCAGAGAATGGGGTTCTTGAGCTTCGGTGCAATCCTGTTGATGGAGTAGTAGGTTATTTCATTGCCTGATTTTTGTTTGATGTAGGCATGAATGGACTCTTTTATTTTGGGGCTCAACCCAAAGAAATGGCTGAAAAGGTCGATCGCAGATTGGGTTTCTGTGGCCGGAGCGATCAAGACCATTTTGGCTGTTGGATTGCTGTGGTCTTCTTGGTAAAGACATAAGGCAATACCTCCGAATGAATGGGAGATGTAACCGTCAAATTTACCCAGTTTCTCTTCCAGCACCCCAATCATCTTCGCATATTCAGGAGCAGTAGTTGTTTTCCCTTCACTCTTGCCATGGGCCTTGCCATCCATTGCCACCACACCATATCCTTTGTCCAGCAAAGGGCTGACATACCGGTCAAAATTATAAGCCCTTGATTCAAAGCCGTGTAAAATCAGAATTTTCTTGTTGGCATTCGGATTCCAGCGGTATCCATGAATGGTAAGTCCGTCAACTTCCACATCAAATTCATCTGACTGTTCAAAAATGGGCGGAGCAACGTTTCTTGGTTTCCTGTATGGTGTACAAAAAATATTGAATGCGATGGATGCACCCCATTGGGGAGAGATGAGGGAAGCTACTTTAATACTTGATTTTAGGGAAAATAGGGTCAGCTTCTCTGCTGTAGTCATGTTTATAAATTATGCTCAATTGCAAATATACAGCAGTGTATTTTGGGGAAACAAGGTAATTATCTTGAATAGTTTAACTTTGTTATCATTCAGTATGCATTTATTAGAAAAATTGTCAGCAGTTAAATTATTGGTTTTTGACCTCGATGGTGTTTTGACCAATGGGAAACTNTGGGTNATGCCCAATGGAGAATGGATTCGTGAAATGGACATCAAAGATGGTTATGCATTGCAGCATGCAGTAAAGTCAGGGTTGAANGTTGCGGTCATTACAGGGTCTTCTTCAGTTCCGGTAAAAGAAAGATTATCAAAGTTGGGCATTGAACTTTTTTATGAGAATACACCTCAAAAATCATTGGTAATCAAACAATTGCTTACNCAATTTAATATTGTTAAATCGGCTGCGCTTTTCATGGGTGATGATCTCCCAGACCTGGATGCTTTTGAAGCGGTGGGTATTAAAACATGTCCTGCCGATGCTGCTCCTGAGTTGTTGCAAGTGGCAGATTATGTTTCACCCAGAACAGGAGGCAATGGATGCGCTAGGGATATTATTGAAAAGACGCTCAGAACACAAGGGAAATGGTCTGCGCCCGCCAATATTCAAAGCATTTAAATGAAAGGAGTTCAAAAAATAAAGGGTTTCTTTCAATTGATCAGGTATCCCAATCTTGTCTTTATTGCTTTGACTCAATCATTGTTTTATTATCGGATTATCGTTCCTTCATCCATCGTCTCAGGTCTACCGAAGCAACTGTTGCAGGAAACAGATTTCTTTCTATTGCTTATCGCTTCCGTGTTGATTGCTGCTGCGGGCTACATCATCAATGATTATTTCGACATTGATATTGACAATGTCAACAAGCCTGAAAGGTTGATNGTAGGGAAGTTGATCAAAAGGCGATGGGCCATGTTGTTGCACCTGGTCCTGTCTTTGGCAGGTCTTTTCCTCACNGCTGTGGTAGCAATGCATTTGAACAATCTTTTGCTGCTTGCACTCAATTTTTTGAGTGTGCTGCTGCTGTTGCTTTATTCCTCCACTTTCAAAAAACGACTGTTGATAGGCAACTTCATCATTTCAGTTTTAACAGCATGGGTAGTGGGGGTGTTGTTCATTGCAGAAATAAGATTGAATGATGCTGTTTACATGGAAATGAAACAGGAAGCATTGGGAAGTCTTTACAAAGTGACCTTGGTTTATGCCGGTTTTGCCTTCATTGTTTCGCTGATCAGGGAAGTAGTAAAAGACATGGAAGACATGGAGGGAGATAGAAGGTTCGGATGCAACACCATGCCCATTTCCTGGGGGATTCCAGCCACCAAAGTATTTGTGGCAGTTTGGATTTTTGTTCTGGTCGGACTCTTTGCTGCCATTGCTTTTTATGCTTTGTTGAATTCCTGGCCCTGGCCCTATTATGCCCTATCATTCGCCATGATCATCCAGTTTTCTTATATGTTGAAAAAGTTGTATTACGCCCAAGTGACGGCTGATTATGCCAAAATCAGCACATCATTGAAGCTGGTCATGCTGATTGGTATCCTTTCCATGTCATTTTATTATCTATCATGAAAAAACTGATACTTGCCTCAGGCTCTCCAAGACGAAAAATGCTGATGGAATGGGCAGAATTCAGTTTTGATGTCCTTGTATCAGATGCCGATGAGTCCTTTGATCCTGAGGATTCTCCTGCCAATATTGCCATTTCTATCGCTGAAAAAAAGATCCTGGCAGTGATGGATCTACAACAAGTTGACCTATCCAATTCAATCATTGTTGCCGCTGACACGATTGTAGTATTGGAAGGAGAAATTATCGGAAAACCAATTGACAGGGAAGACGCTATTGGTATTTTGACTCGTTTGTCAGGTAAAAAACACCAAGTGATCACTGCCGTATGTGTTCAGGATGACCAGAAAAAAGTAGCTTTTCATGATACCACCCATGTAAGTTTTCATGTGCTTTCAGCTGAACAGATCATTCATTATGTAGACCAGTATAAACCTTACGACAAAGCAGGGGCTTATGCTATCCAAGAGTGGATAGGTGTCATAGGCATACGTTCAATTGAGGGTGATTTTTACAATGTCATGGGTTTGCCGGTCAGCAGACTGGTGCATACACTGAAAGAATCATTTTTGTAAGGCATTTGCCTATTTCCAATTGAAGTCTACTGAAAGTTGAATATCTGGATGAATGCTTTCTTTCACTGGGCAAGTCCACGCAATTGTTTCAAGCCTTTGTTTTTCTTCCTCTGAGAAGATTTGTTCTGCAGGCCATGCAAAACGGATGTTGATGCCTGCAATTTTCCTTGGCGCATTGGACATGATTTTTTCAGTTTCAGTAACAGTACCTTTTAGTTTCTCTTCCAGATCCTTCGCCCTGATGGCCATGGTTGTCAACATGCAGGCTGCAAGGGAAGTGCCAATGAGGTCAGTTGGGGAAAACCGGGCTCCTTTGCCTTGGTTGTCTGTGGGGGCATCTGTTTCAATACTTGAGTCAGATTGCAAATGGGTTGCTAAAGTTCTCAGTTCTCCAGAATAAGTTACTGTCGAAGTCATGCTTTTTTTTATAAATTTACAGAACATTAAGCAACCATGTTGAAACATACTGCCTTGTTCTTATCCTTTTCCTTGATTGTACTGCTTGTAAATGCACAGCGTCAAGCAGCTTCTAAAGCAGATGCAAAGCAATCTGAAAAGCTGGAAAAACGAAACAGGATCAATGCAATAATCAGGAATGAGGAAGAAGGCATACCAGCCTTTGAAAAGCATGCCAATTTCAGTTTTAAAAGCAACCATGATGGCTATGGCATTCTTTTTGAAAAGGGCAAAATGAAAACTCCCTACAAATCAAGCATTTTTCAATTCGAATTTGGAGAAAAGCACCATCCTAAGGAGGAAAAGCAAAGCAGTTCTGAATTCACCAACAGCGGTTTTGCCATTTTTGGTAGGCCATTTGTTTTTGGAAAGCAAAATATTTTCTATCAACTCAAACTTGGCACCGGACAGCAAATATTGATTGGTGGCAAAGGAAATAAAAACGGGGTTGCAGTATACGCAATAGCGGTGGCCGGTCTTTCAGCAGGTATTACCCGTCCATATTACATGGAATTCTCAGCGCCCGGGGGGACAGAAAAAATCAAATTTACAGAGGCAAAACGGTCAACCTTCCTCAGCGCAGACAGGATTATTGGAGGAACAGGTCTACAATTGGGATGGAATGAAATGAAGTTTTCACCTGGTGCATACGCTAAAGGTGCACTGCGCTTTGATTGGGCAAGGTTCAATCAGGTAGTTTCTGCCATTGAAGTAGGGTTCGGCTTTGACTATTATGCAAAAAAAATTGTCCAGATGGTTGACAATCCCGGCAAGTCATTTTTCCCTACAGGATCCATCGGATTGGTTTTTGGTAACCGCAAGTGATGTAACTTCGCACTTTAATTATCCCATGAGTTGTGATGTGAATACTGCAGGATCCGTTCCTGAACAAAAGCAAAAAAAGCCTGATTGGTTAAGGGTTCGTCTTCCTGTAGGCGAAGGGTATAAACATGTTCGATCGCTTGTTGATACACATAAATTGCATACCATCTGCGAGAGTGGAAACTGCCCAAACATGGGAGAGTGCTGGGGCGCAGGCACCGCAACTTTCATGATACTTGGAAATGTTTGTACCAGGAGTTGTGGTTTTTGTGCAGTAGCTACCGGCAGGCCCGATGCCGTAGACTGGGATGAGCCACAACGCGTGGCTGAGGCGATTCACCTGATGAAAGTGAAACATGCCGTCATTACCTCTGTTGACCGCGATGAATTGCCTGATGGTGGTAGTAATATCTGGTACAATACCATCAAAGCGGTAAAATCACTCAACCCAGACACAACCCTTGAAACCTTGATACCTGATTTCAAAGGAATTGATGACCAGATCCAAAGAATCATTGAAGCAGCTCCCGAAGTAGTATCCCACAATATAGAAACGGTTGAGCAGCTGACCAGAAAAGTGAGGATTCAGGCCAAATATTGGAGGAGCATGGAAGTCTTGAGGAAGTTGAAGCAAGGTGGCATGAGAACCAAATCTGGCATCATGCTTGGATTGGGGGAGCAAAAAGAAGAAGTCATCCAGACCCTAAAAGACTTGGCTGCCAATGGCATTGATGTTGTTACCATCGGCCAATACCTTCAACCAACANGAAAACACCTGCCTGTTCAGCGNTTTGTTCACCCGGATGAGTTCAATGAATACAAAGAAATTGGATATGGTCTGGGCATTGATTATGTTGAAAGTGGCCCACTTGTAAGGTCTTCCTACCACAGTGAAAAACATGTGATACCAGGCTACGGTAAAACTGCGTGGGCCAAAGAAAAAGCAATGCTCCAGTCAAACTAGTTGCTATAGCCTCATTAAAACTGTTTAATATTCACTATTGCTTTTCCCAGGCCAATGCACTGGCGCCAAGAATTGCAGCATCAGACTCCTTGAGATGACTCACAAGGATCTTTACCTTGTTTTGGAATACCTGAATCAGGTTTTCTTCCATATGTCTTCTGGTTGGATTCAAGATCAGATCTCCAGATTTGGTGAGTCCTCCAAAGAGAATAATGGCTTCCGGACTACTGAACATTACTGCATTGGCAAGAGCAAGTCCAAGGATTTTTCCTGTGAATTCAAATATTTCAATGGCCAGTTTGTCTCCTTTGATGGCAGCATCGTAAACCACTTTTGAATCAAGGGTATCCTTGTCGGCCGTTCTTAATAAGCTATCTTCTGAACTTTTTTCAAGCATTTCAAGGGCTGTTAACCTTACGCCAGTGGCAGAGGCATAACTTTCTAATGAACCACGTTTCCCTGTNCCCTGGTGCATTCTACCGTCAGGAATCACAATAGTATGGCCCAATTCTCCGGCAAAACCATCATGTCCATAAATCAGNTGCCCATTGGCCACAATTCCACTTCCAACGCCTGTTCCAAGGGTAATCATGATGAAATCACGCATTCCTTTTGCTGCCCCATACATCATTTCACCAATGGCTGCTGCATTCGCATCGTTTGTCAATGTAACAGGCAGTTGGAATTTATCGCTCATCATTTTGGCGATGGGTATGATCCCGCTCCAGGGTAAATTAGGGGCATATTCGATAGTCCCAGTATAAAAATTTCCATTGGGTGCGCCCACNCCAATTCCCCTGATCCTGCCAATTCCACCAGCCTTTTCAATCAACTCACCCAAATGGCCATGCAATTCATCGATAAAACCCTCTATTTCCTTGTGTTTTTTGGTTGACATTTCACCAGAGAAAAGGACATTTCCATCCCTATCCACTATCCCAAATTTTGTTCCGGTGCCTCCTATATCGATGCCAATGGCCAATGGTTGGTGTACAGTCATTTTATCTTCTTTGATTCATTTAAAAAAAAGCAGCCACTTTTCAGTGGCTGCCAAGATACAAATAATTCAAATCAAATTAATGGGATGCAGCAACTTGTGCATCAACATCTAGGCCTTGTTTTTTCAGTACAGACCTCGTTTGGATGGCATGCCATGCCAGGTAGGCAAAACAGGCCAGCGGAACAAGATAAGAGAGTTGGGTAAAGGTATAAACGTTGGCATCCCCAGATGGATCGAGGTCAATGATTGAACCTTGAGTTGGTGGAATGATGGCACCACCAAGGATCATCATGATCAGGAATGCGGAACCTTGGCTGGTATATTTTCCAATTCCATTTATTGCAAGGGCAAAAATACAGGGCCACATCACGGCAGTGCAAAGTCCTGTGCTGATGATAGCATAGTTGGCCAACATACCGGTGGTTGTGATGGAAATCAGCATAGCAATGGAAGCAAGAACTGAAACAGTCAATAACAATTTAACCGGTTTGTCTTCTGCATAAAGGAAGGCAATTACAGCAATGGCTATGCATATTGGATACATAGCAAAATCGCTGATTTCATTTCCTTTGATGATGTTGACCAACAGTATCAATCCAAAAGCAGCAAATGGAACAACGATCACAAGGATGCGCTTGACCATTTTGCTAAAGTTGAACACACTGACCGCACCAGTCCAGCGCCCTATCATCATGGAACCCCAGTACAGGGAAATCAAATGGGAGATTTGAGAATCTTCTTTGCCTCCGAAGGCATTCTTTTTGAGCAATGCGCCAAAGTTGTTGTCGATGGTTACTTCAACACCTACATAAATAAAAATTGCAATCATTCCCAATACCAGCTGCGGGTAAGCCATGGCACCCCATCCTGTTGGATTCTTTTTTGCAGTAACCATGGTCCAAAAAAGGATGGCCAAAATGATGATCAAAGAACCACTGATGATGACACTTTTTTCAAGTCCGGTAACGCTCTTTGCCCAGTCTGCAAACAATACTGGAAGAAAGATTGCACCAATGATCAACAGTACATTCATTGCCTTGGGACTTTTTTCCAGTTTTTCGTCCGAAGTTGTTTTAGGCAGTTTTGCATAGGCAAAAATCAGGGCTGCAATGATGAATAGGCCTGCCAGGAAAAAATACAGAGTTTGTATGTTCTCAATGGATGCAGTCTTTCCACTATCAAGGCTGCCGAAAAGCAAATAGCTCACAACCAGNGGCCCCAGCAAGGTGCCGAATGAGTTTACACTTCCACCCATGTTTANGCGATGGGCTCCCGTTTCAGGCGTTCCCAATCCGATAGCAAACGGTTGTGCAGCAGTTTGTTGTAGTGAGAAGCCTAACGCAATGATAAAGAAGGATACCAATACAAGGCCAAATGTAGCCGTTCCGGAGCCGCTGATGTATGCCAGGGCCAATGCACCAACTACTGAAATCATTAATCCGTAAATGATTCCTTTCTTGTATCCAATCTTGTTCAACAAGTCGGTTCCAGTTATCGTTGAGAAAACATAAAGGATCAATGATCCATAAAAATAAGCACCATAAAATGCAGAACCAATCAACTGAGACTGGATCTGATCAAGGTTAAAAAATGTTTTGCAAAAGGGAATGAAAATGCTGTTGGAAGCAGCGACAAATCCCCAGAAAAAGAAAACGATGATCAGNACACCGAATTGAGACCACTTTGTTTGTTGGTTCATATGGAAGGTTGTTTTATGAGTGCTCAAAATAATTATATTTATTTACCTATAAAACTTTTTGTTATCAACAATCAGAACTGTTTTAGTGGTAAATTTAAAAAAATCAATGCAAGCCACGATGAACATCATTCATATCAGTGCGGAATGTTATCCTGTAGCCAAGGCTGGTGGCTTGGGAGATGTAGTAGGTTCACTTCCCCGTTTTCAAAACGAGTTGGGTCACCATTCTAGTGTTATAATGCCCATGTACCGAACTCCATATCTTTACGCACATGACTGGGAAGTAGTCCACAAGGCATCCACCAATCTTGGCCATTGGTGGTTCGATTATACCGTGATCAAAGAAAAGACCAATGCACAGGGTTTTGAATTGTTTTTGATTGACATCAATGGTTTGCTCGACAGGGAGAAGGTATATGGTTATGATGATGACACTGAGCGGTTCCTTGCTTTCCAAATTGCAGCAGTTCATTGGATGATTACATGGGATAAACTTCCAGAGGTAGTTCACGTCCACGATCACCATGCTGCTCTTGTTCCTTTCATGATGCAACATTGCTATGCCTTCAAAAGGCTACAAGATATCCCCACTGTTTTAACCATTCACAATGCACAATACCAAGGATCTTTCAGCTGGGATAAGACACTGTATATTCCCCAGTGGGACAGCTGGAAAAGAGGGTTGCTTGAGTGGAAGGGTAGCATCAATCCCCTTGCTTCTGGTATCAAAGCCTCCTGGAAAGTAACCACCGTCAGCAATTCCTATCTCCATGAACTGAGACACATGAGCAATGGTTTGGAGCCCTTGTTTGAATATGAAAAAGGCAAATGCACAGGCATCTTGAATGGCATCGACTACACCGTTTGGAATCCAGCAAAGGACAAATACCTGAATGAACATTTTTCAATGCTTGATGCTGATGCTGGTAAAGAAAGAAATAAGCTGATCCTCTGTGAAAGATTCGGCTTGGATCCCCGAAAACCGCTGTTTATTTTTATTGGAAGGCTTGTTGGTGAGAAAGGTGCAGACCTACTACCACAAGCCATTGCAGACAGTTTCAAGTTCATTGGAAGAAAGATGAATTTTCTTGTTTTGGGCAATGGAGAAGCAGAAACAGAGGAAAAGCTGACTAAGCTAAAATCAATCGCACAGGGCGATTACAATGAGTTTATCGGTTACAATGAAACCCTTAGCCACCTGATGTATGCGGGTGCTGATTTTCTCATCATGCCATCCAGGGTTGAACCCTGTGGCCTTAACCAGCTTTATGCCATGAGATACGGTACTATTCCCGTAGTAAGAAATACGGGCGGCCTGAAAGATACTGTCATCGATATCGGTGAACCAGGAGGATATGGTATCACCTTCAATCATGCTGCAGTGGGAGACATCACGCACGGCATTTACCGGGCAGTTTCCGTATACAACCAAAAAGAAGTTTTTCGCAGTATAAGACAAAAGATCATGGCGCTGGACTTCAGCTGGCATCGCAGTGCCGCCGAATATGTTTCGCTTTACCAAAGTTTTCAGTAAATTAGACATTATTCAATCATACCATGGACAAGAACGTAATAGCAGTAATACTTGGCGGTGGGGCAGGATCAAGATTATCCCCCTTGACATCAACCAGAAGCAAACCCGCAGTTCCCATTGCAGGTAAATACAGGTTGGTGGATATTCCTATTTCCAATTGCCTGAATTCAAATATTGGAAGAATGTATGTGTTGACACAGTTCAACTCAGCCTCTTTGAACAAGCATATCAAGAATACCTATCATTTCAGTGCCTTCAGTTCAGCATTTGTTGACATCATTGCTGCTGAGCAAACTCCTGATAATCCAACTTGGTTTCAAGGTACAGCTGATGCAGTAAGACAATCCTTGCGGCATATCAACCAACAGGATTTCAGCCATGTGCTGATCCTTTCCGGCGACCAATTGTATCAGATGGATTTTCAGGAAATGATCGATAACCATGTTAAAAGCAAGGCAGACATATCCATTGCAACAATCCCTGTCAATGCCAAAGAAGCAACTGAGTTTGGCATTCTCAAAAAAGGCGAAGGCGGCATCATTGAAGCCTTTGTTGAAAAACCCAAGGCTGAATTGCTCTCTGATTGGGTAAGTGATACAGGTGAGGCCATGCAAACACAGGGTAGAAATTATCTGGCCAGCATGGGTATCTATATTTTCGGTCGCCAAGTTTTGTTTGACTTGCTTCAGGAAGAAGTAAAGGATGCTACAGATTTTGGAAAGGAAATCATTCCATATTCCATTAGCAAGCACAATGTAGTCAGCTTTCAATATGAGGGATATTGGACTGATATCGGAAACATCCATTCATTCTTTGAAGCCAACTTGGCCCTTACACAAGACGTGCCAGAATTCAACTTGTTCGACAACAACAAAGCCATCTACACAAGGGCCAGGATGTTACCGCCTGCAAAAATTAGCGGTACTACGCTTGAAAAGACCATTGTTGCTGAAGGGTGTATTATCAATGCCTCAAGGGTAGAAAACTCTGTGCTGGGCATCAGAACCAGAATCGGTTATGGCTCCACCATTGTGAGTTGCTATATCATGGGTACTGATTTTTACGAAACCCTTGATGAAATGAATACTTCAGTGAGCAATGGATTGCCAAAACTTGGTATTGGAGAACGTTGTTATATCAAGAATTCAATCATTGACAAAAACTGCAGGATTGGCAACGATGTACGCATCAACGGGGGTAAACACCTTGCCAATACGGAACATCAGCTCTACACCATCAAGGAAGGCATCGTGGTTGTCAAAAAAGGTGCTGTAATCCCTGATGGTTTTGTTATTTAGATCATTGAAGGTTTTGCTGATTTATTGAATTGAACAATTAAAACCGCTCAATGCATCATTCCATAGAAAAGGATAATAGTTCAAAATCATACGAAGAACTTCATTTTATTCAAACTTCCGGCCCTGTTTGGAATTATTCTGTTTTTTCTGAAGAAACAATTACCAATTTTCAACAGGGCACACTTTACAATGCCTATCAGTTTTTTGGAAACAAACAAATTGAGGTTTTAGGAACTGTTGGTACTTATTTTGCTGTTTGGGCACCCAATGCAACAAGGGTAAGCATTGTTGGCAATTTCAATAACTGGCAGGATGGGGTTCATCCCCTTTTTGTCAGATTGGACAAATCCGGTATTTGGGAAGGGTTTATTCCAAATTGCAAGAGAGGAGAGGTGTACAAGTATTCGATCCATGGTTTCGAAGGAAAAATCGTGCAGAAGGGTGATCCCTATGCCCATTTTTGGGAAAAGAAACCCCTTACTGCCAGCATTACCTGGAATTTTGAATATGAATGGAAAGATCTGTCTTGGATGGAAGGTCGGGAAAAACACAATTCTCTCGAATCTCCCTATTCTGTCTACGAAGTACACCTGGCCAGCTGGATGAGACCAGACCCCTTTGATGAGGAATCTTATTTCAGTTATTGGCAAATTGCACANCGGTTGGTTCCATATGTAAAACAGATGGGATTTACCCATGTGGAGCTGATGCCAGTGATGGAGTATCCTTTTGATGGNAGCTGGGGTTACCAGGGGACAGGATATTTNGCCCCCACTTCCCGGTTTGGCAATCCGGAGGAGTTCATGGCCATGATCGATTTTTTTCACCAGGAGGGTATAGGTGTCATCCTGGATTGGGTTCCATCCCATTTCCCATATGATAGCCATGGACTTTTTATGTTCGATGGTACGCATACTTATGAATATGCTGACATGCGCAAAGGGTATCATCCAGACTGGAACAGCTATATATTCAATTACAAACGCGGAGAAGTAAGATCATTCCTTATCAGCAATGCCCGTTTTTGGCTGGACAAGTTCCACATCGATGGTCTTCGGGTAGATGCTGTTTCTTCCATGCTCAAGCTGGATTATTCCAGAAATGAAGGAGAGTGGGAGCCCAATGAATTTGGTGGGAACGGCAATATTGAGGCCATTGCCTTTCTGAAGGACATGAACCAGATGGTCTATCGGGATTTTACCGGCGTCCAGACAATAGCCGAAGAAGCCACCAACTGGCCTGGTGTTTCCAAGCCAACTTATGCAGATGGGCTTGGTTTTGGAATGAAATGGATGATGGGATGGATGCACGATACCCTTCGGTATTTCAAGCAGGATCCTTTGTACCGGCAATTCCAACAAAACCAGTTGACCTTCAGCATGATGTATTATCATGATGAAAATTTCATGCTTCCCCTCAGCCACGATGAGGTGGTGCATGGAAAATCCCCCATGATATACAAAATGCCGGGTGATGAATGGCAAAAGTTTGCCAACCTGAGGTTGCTTTATACCTATATGTTTGCCCACCCTGGAGCAAAACTCCTTTTTATGGGCAATGAATTTGCGCAGACAGATGAATGGAATTACAAAACATCCCTGAGGTGGGACTTGCTGGAGCATGAGAGCCATACAGGAATGAAAAACTGTGTGGCAGCTTTGGCCCATCTGCTGAAAAACGAGCCCGCATTGCATGAACGACAATTCAATCCTGAGGGATTTGCCTGGCACGACCTGAATCATCGGGAAGAGTCTGTTATCTGTTTCAGGAGGATGACCCAAAATGCTGACCAAGAGTTAATGGTTGTTTTGAACATGACGCCCAAAGAAAGGCTTGGATGGACAATAGGAGTAAACTCCAAAGACCAATGGAAGGAAATCTTCAACAGCGATGAAAAAAACTACTGGGGTACGGGAAACTACGTAAACAATACAGTTATTTCCCCTATAAATCGAAAAAATACAGATTTGTATGAAATAAAACTCTCTTTGCCTCCGTTAGGTGGATGTATTCTGAAAAGAATCAATCCAAACCTAAATCCATCCTAATGAAAAAGTTAATTGTTTTATCCATCGCCCTCATCACAACATTCGGTGCTTTTGCAAACAGTGCCGATGACAGCGTAAAAGTTCTTATCCAGAAAGCAAAAATTGAACAGGAAGCAGGCCGACACAAATTGGCCCTTGAATTGCTTCAAATGGCAGTTGCCGTAAATCCGAACATGATTGAAGCCCAAAAGGCACTCGGCATTGAAGCGTTGGAAGTAAGGCAGTTTGATCTTGCCCGCCAGTCTTTCCTTACTGTGTTGGCTTCCCAACCCAATGATGCAGTTGCNCTGGAAAAAGTCACAGAGATTNTCTATAATTTCCGNAAGTGGGACGATGCCATCAAATATGGCCAGAAACTATTGGCCCTCAATGTTGGTAAGCGTGTGAATTTTATGATTGGCANGAGCATGTATGAGAAAGAAGATTTCGCACAGTGTTTCAAATACCTTGAAGCTGCTTTTGTTGAAGAGCCTAAAAATGCGGAGATTCCAACCATGTTCGCAAGGGCCTTGGTAGACATGAGCAACTTCAAAGCTGCTGCCAGGTATTATCTCGAAGCACTTAAAATTGATACTGTCAACAACAGGTTGATGAACGAATTAGGAATGACCTATTCTGCCATGAATGATGAAAAGACTGCTGTAAAATATTATGAAATGGCTATGGAAAAGGGATATAAAGTTGATAACAACTTTATTGAAAATCTTTCCAACTCTTATATCGCCGCAGGCATGCCCCAAAAAGGAATGGAGATGTTGTTGAAATTGCTTGAGAAAAGGCCTGGTGATATCGATTTGTTGAACAACGTTGCCAACAACTATTATAGCCTTGGAAACTACAAAGAGNCCATCAATTACTGGGACAAGGTATTGTACCTTGACAGGGAAGAAGCAAGAGCACTTTACATGATTGGCATGAGCTACATCAAAATGGGTGACAAGAACAAAGGTGCTACACTTTGCAACAAAGCAATCGAAATGGATCCTAGCCTGAAACAATTCAGGAATGTTAGTGGTGGTCCTTTCGGTGGATAAAAAATAAGATGGTCAGGGATTATGGTTCAGCCCGGGAAAATGTGTGGTTACATTTTCTCGGGCACTTTTATGCCAAGCAAATTCATTCCGCTGGCGATAATGGTTGCTACCAAACTGGATATTTTTAGCCTCAATTGTTTTTTCTCCTCAGATTCTGCATTTCCTATGCTCAGTGCAGCATAGAAAGAATTGAAGGATTGCGCCAGCTGAAACAAATAGGTGGCAATCACTGAGGGATCAAAATCATCAGCAGCTTGCTTCAGCACCACTTCGTAGAGCTCTATCAGCAAGAGCAAATCCTTCTCAGGTTT
>JGI25921J50272_10000344_pt1 | contig 15216 bp, 1 predicted proteins | sample LauGreSu1BDMLBSD_2_FD_50272 | JGI IMG/M metagenome (IMG submission 50272) | reverse complement strand
GGCAGTTCCAGTTACGGAACAAGTTCAAATACAAATACAAATACAACGCTGCAAGGATGGACATTAACGAGAACCAAATTTGAAAACGGTAACTTTTTTGGGGTATGTTTTTCTGATTGTAATTGTAATGCTACTGATTTTTCAGGGGCAAGTTTGGAAAATACATCATTTAAAATAACGTATACCAGTAAAAATGCAGCGATTCCAAATATTGCAACATTGCTGAACTCGAAATTTACAAATTGTAGAATTATAAGAAACCTTACGATTACTGGTTATGATAACGACTCGGCCACTCCGTTAAATCAAATGAACGTTAGTGGTCTGGATTTTAGTGGTTCAACTGTTGAATATATTACAACGTATTTTTTGAACAGAACTGGCGGGGGTCCAATAAATATGTTATCTGAACCATTAGGACGAGACTTAAAACAGTATGGATACAGTATGGTTAACGACAGTTTGATTGGTCGGTTTTTGGCAGGTCCTGGAACATGTTTGAAAGAACTTACCCTCGGAAATGTCGATTTTTCTGGAACGAACTTGTCAAATATTGATATTTCGGGCACAAACCTGGCCTCTGCATCGCTTTACGGGATTTCAATGCGTGATGGAAGCAAGACATATTATTCAAATTCTACTGTTCTTCCAAGCGGATATCGTATTGTGAAACCCAAATTAACATCCGTTTCAAACCCGGCATACATTGTTGGTAGAGGAATTGATTTGAGTGGAATTGACGCGAGAGGACTTAATTTTGAGTTTTCGGACATACGCGCTATGAACTTTACGAATGCACTATTTTCCGGCGTACGGTCAGTAAACATGGTGAGTTCAACAGGTGAACCGACTACTTTTCCAACCAATGCATATAGCGTTGTTAACAGATACTTTATAGGACCATTTATCGACTTGTCGGCTGCCAACTTGTCCTATTCGACTCTCGAAAATTCCAACATGACGGGTGCTAACCTTACCAATGCAGTGTTACTAGGTGCAACCAGCGGTGGAATTAGTACCACTGCGACAATAGACGGCGTGCAATACACGCAACAGCCGATAATGCCAACCGGGTACGCTTTAACGCGCGGATACATTGTGGGGCCCAGCATGAACTTAATTAACACGGACCTCAGCGGGTTTGATTTTACGAACGTAAATTTGTCCGGAACCAACTTCACCGGGTCCAATCTGACGTATGTCATTTCTGGAAACACGACGTCATCGGAGACTACCATTTTACCGGATGCCAGTTACGCATTTTTGAGCGGGTTCATTGTGGGCCCTCAAATCAATTTGAGTTCCAAAAATGTGTCAGGCGTAAGGTTCAGTACCACAACCGTGGGAGGGTTCACGTTAAGTGGGTCGCTATTTACAGGCGCCAATCTAACCGCTGCGGACTTTTCAGGAATTACGCTTGACGGAGTCGACTTCACAAACGCCAACTTTACACGTACGAGCTCGCGCAACATTCCGCAACCAACGATTCTTCCGAAGTTTACAGCGGGTCAAAATGCTGGATACGTTATTCGAAATGGATACATTATTGGCGCCAACGTTGACATGTCATTCACCAATTTGACCGGGATAGACCTTTCAAACACGGTTCTTACTGGTGCGAACTTTACTGGCGCAACTTTGAACGGTGTAAAGTCAGGAGGTGGTGGAATTACCGTTTTATCTACATCTCAGCCCACGCTTCCGCCCAAGTACAAAGTGTTGGGCGGTTTTTTGCATGGACCGCATGTGGACCTCAGTGGCGCGAACCTTTCTAATTTGACATTTGATACTGTATCAAACTCCATAAACTGGTCATCTGCTAATTTGACAAATGCCACGTTTACAAACGTGAAGTCTGGATGGATTGAAATTGATTCGGATGCGTCAGGTCCCACGCTTTCGAGTCCGTATGTGTACAACCGGCGTGTCGCATCCAATCCNTCGGGTGGATTCGTTATTGGGCCAGGGGTCAATTTGAGCAGTGCCAATTTTACAAACTTTGATTTGCGAAATGTTTTGAATGTTTCGAATGTGAATTTTACTGGTGCAATATTTACAAATGTGAAAACGTCAGGTGCGATTGCAACTCCCTCCTCCGCCGGAAACTTCCCCACATTCACTGTAAGTTCAGGATATGTTTTGTACCGCGGGTTCATTATTGGACCGAACGTGGATATGAGCGGTACTGACCTGTCGTATTCTGTTTTTGGAACCAGCTCGGCAGCCACACTGGCCGGTTCCACGTCTGCTCTATCAGGTATTAATTTTACAAACGCAAACATGAGTTACGCAAACCTTTTAGGGTCAACTGTGAATGGAACCGTGTTTACAGGAGCCAACTTTTTACGAACGCGTACCGGAGAACTATCTTATTCTACGGTTATTCCATTGTTACCAGACTCAACAACCTACAGGTATATTACCACTACCTCATCCGGTGGGTATATCATTGGTCCTGGCGTAGACTTGACTCAAACGAATCTGCAAGGTGCTGACTTTACAAATGTTAATTTTAAAAACGTCGACATGAGCGGGGCAAGTATCCAAAACTCAACCTCTGAAAATATATCATATGACGCATCCAGCGCGCTTCCATCTGGATACATTTTCATCACAAACAATGCGAAGTTGTCGTTCGTTATGGGTCCCAATTTGAATCTTACGGCAAGAACGTTGAATGGCTCTGCTATACGAAATGTAGATTTAACCGGCACAATATTTACAAATGCACAACTTCTAAACGTGAACTCATCGGGACTCACGTTCAACATCGCTTCACCACCACTTTTCACAGTGGGGTCTGGGTATAAAATAAAATCCGGATTTTTGATTGGACCCAGTGTGGATTTGTCAGGTGCAAGTATGAGTGGCGTGGATTTGAGTGATGAAAATTTAACCAGTGCGTCATTTGTAAACGCTGACATGTCGGGGGTAAATTTGTTCAATTCAACTATATCGTTTACTAGATTTACGGGAGCATCATTTTTCAATATTCGGTCAGGAGGACGCATCAATTTTGTATCACAGCCGTTACTTCCATCATCGAGTTATAAACTGGTTTCAAATGGGTACAGCGAAGCCGTTTCAAATTCTGGATTTCAACGATATATTGTTGGACCCAACGCAAATTGTCGGGATGCTGATTTCAGTGGTGCATTTTTTGACAGGGTGGATTTGAGCAATGTGGATTTTAGCGGGGCAAACTTCACAAATGTGGCTTCCGGTATTATGCGCAACGAGCCGATTCTGGCGTCGCTTCCCAGTGGGTTCGGGTTGGTGTCGGGTGTAAACACGCAAGACATCCAGAGTCAAGACCCGTCGTTTAATAACGCATTGTACTTTGTAGGGCCATATGCTAATTTATCGAATGCATTTTTGAAAAATGCACAACTTATAAACTTGAACGTAACCGGTATTAACTTTACCGGGGCAGATTTTAATGGACTTTCAACAAGCGGGCTCATAGGTACTCCACAAAACCTTCCAAGCGCTTCATATTTCATTCGCGGAGGCTACATTTTCGGTCCAACTGTGAACTTGTCGGGTGGTATATTTACCGGGTTTGATATTAGTAACTCCATTTTGACAGGTGCAAACTTTGTGAACTCCGACTTCACAAACGCCAACTTGAACGGGTGCAACATTCTGAATGCCAAGTTTGGAGGGTCCACGATGACGGGCGCAAAAACTGCGCAAATACTGTATCAAGGCTACGATTACGGCGACAATTTGAGCGGGCAGGACCCGTCGCTGCCAACATCTTATCGTTACGTTTATAATTCAAACACAAACGTGGGGTACATTATCGGCCCGTACGTGGACATCAGTGGTTCTGACTTGCGCGGGTCCGACTTGGCGTACACGAATCTGACCGGCATCAACCTGTTTGGCGCTGACATACGAAACGTACGGTCAGGCAATATAACGATAAATGGCGGCGTTCAGCCAACATTTACACCCAACTCAGGGTACAAGGTGTTGTCCGGTTACATTATTGGACCCTACGTTGACTTGCGCGGAATCGACTTCACAAACCAGGACTTCAGCGGAACCAATTTGACCGGAACCATATTCACAAACTCTATTTTTGTGAACATCAAGTCTGGCAATATCGTGGCATCACCGGTTCAGCCCGTTTTTCCGGACACCACGTTTAAACTTCGTAATGGATACATTTTTGGTCCAAACGTAGACTTGTCATTTAGCGACTTGAGCGGTATGGATTTGAGTGGTCTTACGCTGACGAATGCGCGCATGCAGAACACCAATTTTACAAACGTGCGAAGTGGTGGAATCATTGGAACCAGTGCGTTCATACGACCTGGTTATATTTTGCGTAATGGAAGTGCAGCAAATGACGGATACATTATTGGGGACGGCGTAGATTTGAGCGGTGCAACGCTTACCGTAGCAAACTTGTCAAACTCGTTCTTAACAAATGTGAACCTGACGAATGTTACTTTTAGCAATGCGTCCCTGCTGACGGGTGTAAAAAGCGGCGGAAATTTGAGGTACAATGCCAAAACGTTGTCCACCATGCCGACCAACTACACAATACGCGGCACATACATTGTTGGACCGCGCGTCGACTTGTCTGGTGCAAACCTTACGTCGCTGGATTTGAGCAATACCGTTTTAACGGGGGTCAATATGTCGAATGCCACATTTACCAACATGCGGTCGGGCGGAATACAAATGTTGACTGCCGCGCCAATCACGTTTTCAAGTGCGGCATCGTACGGGTCAGAATTCGGGTACAAGTACTTGAATGGATACATTGTAGGACCGGGAGTGGACTTGACCGGGTCAAACTTTTCAGGCGTGACATTTAGTAGCGTTGATTTGTCTGGAGTGAAACTTAGCGGGTCAAACTTGTCTAGTATTCGGTCGTTGAATGTGGCTGGAACGCCTGCATCGCTTCCCACTGGGTACAAGGTAACGGCTCGTTACATTATTGGCCCCGGACTAGACATGAGCGGCTACAATTTTACAAATGGTGATTTCAGCGGTGCTGACATAACGGGAAGTGTATTAATAAATGCGAACTTCACGAATACGTCATCGGGAAATGTAACTGGGTCCGCGCAGACGCGGTTCACAACAACGGTTGACCCGGTAAACATCAAGTACCAGCTGTCAAATGGCTACATTGTAGGTCCCAAAGTAAATTTATCGAACGGTGATTTGAGCGGTGTAAATGTGTCAGGCATAAACTTGACAAACGCCACGCTGTTCAATACCAAAACCGGCAAAATTACGTTCAATGACCAGACGGTGGTTCCCAATTCGAATTACTCGATTGTTGCAAATTACATTATTGGTCCAAACGTAAATTTAACGGGAGTAGACTTCAGTGGTGTGGACCTCAGATACACCAATTTAACCAATGTTGATTTTTCAGGGGCTAATCTGTTCAATGTGCGTTCGGGGTTCATATCGGGGACACCGCAACAACTGCCGACATTTTATTCATTCATTGGTGGATTTATTATTGGACCGAACACGGATTTGTCTGGGGCTGACTTATCGGGTGGAAATCTTGCAAATGTAAGCATACAGGGAGCCGACTTGACAAACGCAAATTTTTATAACGTGTCATCCGGCGGTGTTCAAGGTACTCCGCGCGCGCCATTGAATGTGCCATACGTTGTTACTCCGAACGGATACATCGTGGGACCTAATGTGAACCTGAACAATGCCTTGATGCAAGATATTGATTTGAGGGGACTCACGCTTACCAATGCGATTATGACAAATGTGGATTTTACAAATACCAAGTTCGGAAACAATATTGGAGTGCCTAGGGTACTATCCCCACCGTACATTCATGTGCAAACTACGCTTTCAGGCGGATTCATTGTAGGCCCGTTGGTTGATATAAGTTATGGAAACTTTTCATACGCAAATCTTGCGACGGCGGACTTGACGGGCACGAAACTGTCGAATGCCACATTTTTTCAAACGAAGTCGGGTCTAATGGGCACGTCAACGGGCATTCCCGCAAGTTTACCGGCGGGATACTCAATTCTTACAACCACTTCTTCTGGAGGCTACTTGGTTGGACCGAATGTGGATTTGAATGACGCTAATTTGTCAGGCAGGTCAACTGTTCTTGCTGGATTGAATATAACAAACGCGTTGATGGATAGGGTACGATTTGACGGTGCCCAAATGGGAGGTGGGCAACTGATAGGTCCACCCAGTACAATCAACCCACTATACAGGTTCATTGAAAGTTCTGCAAGCGGAGGCTATATAATAGGTCCCAGCATTGACTTGAGCGGCGCCAATTTTTCAAACACGGACGTGTCGTTTGTCTACGTGGATGGAATAAATTTTACAAATACTAATTTTACAAATACAAAAAGTGGACAACTCTTGGTTCGTGCGCCAGGAACTGGAACGCCTGAATCACCGATTCAATCCACCGTATTTTCACCTATCACGTACCGACTTATTTTTAGCAGTGTGAGTGGTGGTTACATTATCGGGCCCAATGTAAACTTGAGCGATGCCAATTTTACAGACACCGATATTTCAGCCACATTTTTGACGGGTGTAAACATGTCGAACGCTCGACTTGATAACATGCGGTCGGGACTATTAACAGTTACTCCGCCGGGCGCGCCTCCAACATTACCTCCAAGTTACAAATACGTTGTATCATCTGCATCTGGTGGATACATTATAGGTCCGAATCAAAATCTAGTTGCAGCAAATTTGACGGGAGCTGATTTATCGTTTTGTAACTTTTCCGGTTGCAACACGTTGCAAACTATATTTCCATTGGTGCCAGCTTCACTGTATTTCACGCGGTCAGGCGGCATTCCAAATACGAGCGTTCCCGCGTTTCTCCCCCCGCCATACAAGTTTGTTACCAACACGGCAAGCGGTGGATACATTGTGGGTCCGTTTTCGGATTTGAGCGGTGCGAATCTGGAGTCATCCGTTCTAACCGACACCGATATTTCAGGTGCCGACCTCGCGAATGCCCGGCTCCGGTTCACGCGGTCGGGTGGAATTCCAAATACAAGTGTTCCTGCAACCTTGCCCCCACCATATAAATTCATAACGAATGAAGCAAGTGGTGGCTATATTGTAGGACCCTTTTCGGATTTGAGCGGTGCGAACCTGGAATCGTCTGTTTTAACCGACACGGATGTTTCAGGTGCCGATTTTACGAATGCCCGTCTCCGATTCGCACGGTCGGGTGGAATTCCAAACACAAGCGTTCCAGCCACCCTACCCTCACCCTATAAATTTATTACCAACGCGGCAAGTGGTGGATACATCGTGGGCCCTTTTTCGGATTTGAGTGGTGCGAATTTGGAGTCATCGATTCTAACCAGCACCGACATATCCGGTGCAAACTTTACAAATGCTCGACTCCAGTTTGCACAGTCTGGTGGAATACCAAACACAAGCGTGCCCGCAACCCTGCCCACCCCCTATAAATTCATAACGAATGCAGCTAGCGGCGGCTACATTGTAGGACCCTTTTCTGACTTGAGTGGTGCGAACCTGGAATCATCGATTCTCACCGGCACCGACATATCCGGCGCAAACTTTACAAATGCGCGTCTTCGGTTCGCGCGGTCGGGTGGAATTCCGAACGAGAGTATTCCTGCGACTCTGCCATCGCCCTACAAATTTGTTACCAACGCGGCCAGCGGCGGCTATATTGTTGGTCCTTTCTCGGATTTGAGCGGTGCAAACTTGGAATCATCCATTCTCACCGACACCGACATATCCGGCGCAAACTTTACAAATGCGCGCCTTCGGTTCGCGCGGTCTGGCGGAATTCCGAATACAAGCGTGCCCGCAACTCTGCCCCCACCCTACAAATTTATTACCAATGCAGCAAGTGGTGGGTACATTGTAGGGCCTTTTTCAGATTTGAGCGGTGCAAATATGGAATCATCGATTCTCACCGACACGGATATTTCAGGCGCTGACCTTACCAATGCGCGCCTTCGGTTCACAAGGTCAGGTGGAATTCCAAATACGAGTGTTCCGGACGTGTTGCCACCACCGTACAAATTTGTTACCAATTCAGCAAGTGGTGGGTACATTGTAGGCCCATTCTCAGATTTGAGCGGTGCAAATTTTGAGGCATCTGTTTTAACCGACACTGATATTTCAAGTGCCAACTTAACAAACGCTCGTCTTATCGACGTTAAAACAGGCTTGCTGGCTGTAGGCGCACCCGATGCACTGCCGGCGACATACACATTCATACGAAGTGCAGTAACCGCGTCGGGTGGGTACATTGTGGGTACAGGAGTCGACTTGAGCGGAGCCGTTCTCACCGATACTGACTTGTCTGGAACCGTGTTTACAAACATAAATATTCAAAACGCCAGACTTGGAAGTACAAATCTTGTGAATGTGAGAAGCGGAGGTGTTCGAGGTGCGCCTGCATCTCTCACATCAGGATACGCAGTAGTGAATGACAATTCCAGCGGGGCTTATATTATTGGAAGTCGCGTTGACTTGTCGGGAGCGAATTTAACGAACTATGTATTAACTGGTTTAGATGTAACTGGTGCGAACATGTTGGGCGCTGTCATGTTGAATGCAAAAACTGGTCCCAACTTGGTAGGACCGCCCGCAGTGTTTCCGTCTACCAGTTATAACTATGTGGTAAGCAGCGCAAGTGGCGGATTTTTGATTGGCCCGGGTGTTGACATTTCTGGTGCAAATCTCTCCAATTCGAATTTGTCGAACTATGATTTTAGAGGTGCAAATTTAACTGGAGTTGATTTATCTGGATGTATACTTACAAATGTGAAAAGTGGCCAAACCACGGGACCTCCCAAGGGCCTGCCGCCATCATACGTTTTCATGACGGACAATTCATTTGGAGCTTTTCTGGTTGGTCCTAATGTTGACTTGAGCGGTGCCAATTTGACAAATTGTCAATTTACTGGATTGAATATTGCAGGGGCCTCATTTACCAATGCCATCATGCGAAATGTGAAGAGCGGCGGCGGCATGATAGGTCCTCCAGCGTCATTACCATCAAGGTACCGTTATGTATATGACGGGTCTGCAGGTGACAACACGGAAGGCTACTTCATTGGTCCGGGTGTAGACTTGTCCGGAGCACGACTGCGTAATTTGAATGATTCATCCGGTACCGTGTATAATCTCGATGGAGCATACTTGACAGACGCGAATATAACAAATGCTAATTTCAACGGGTCGTCGATGAAAAATGTGAAATCTGGTGGAATGGTGGGAACTCCGCAGTCTTTGCCTGCGAACTTCACGTTGGTAGTTAGCGCATCTGGAGGCTACTTTATCGGTCCGGAATCCGATTTACAAAACGCGAACTTGAATAACGTGATTTTGACGGGAATGAACATTACGCAGGCAGATATGAGTGGAGCAACGTTTATAAACACGCGTACGGGCGGACTCATTGGACCTCCAAGAACATTGACCGGTGGATACTACTTTGTACAGCGTCCAGGTACGGGGGCAGGTACTGGCGCAGCGCCTGATGCTTACATTCTCGGTCCTGGTGTTAACTTGTCTGCAGCCAATTTGAGCGGGACTGATTTGACCAACTTTGATATGTCGGGTGCAAATTTGTCAAATGTAACATTCACAAATACGACACTAACAAATACAAACATATTCAACGCAAATTTGAGTGGAATCAATCCAGGAACGCCTTTAGAAAACAACTTTACAGTGAAACAGAATTTGCAGCTTTTGAAAAACCGCAACAATCGAAGCATACAGCGAATTCGTTTAACGGATTGTTCTGCAGGCGACATTGATGTCGTGGATGCGATACCGAGAATTTCGTATGACCCGTGTTATAACCGTATATATGACTACATTCGACCGCTACCAACGTCAGTCCTTATTCCAGACAACAGTGGTAACTCGAACTTGTCACGACTCAGTCCAAGCGGGCGAGTATTTTATATTCCGTCGGGTCCGGGCGAGTCATTTTATGTAGATAGTAGCGCAACAACGCTTACCGCCGTTCTGCCAACGCCAGTACCAGGAAACACGCAGACGACGCAGTATTATCATGATGTTTCGGGTAGACGCATTGTGGAAACAGCCACCGGTAACACGATACGAAGCGTTCTTGTAAATGGAAAAGTTTTTTTAGTATTTGGAGCATCCATGTTGGGAATATCGATTATTGACGTGTATCGTGCCCTAGGATTTCCAGCCATTTATGAAGTATATTCGTATTATGGTACGCGCAACTTGACACTTCCGGAAAAAGTATCGCGGGTAAATACAGTAACCGGAAATGGAAATGTTTCTTTGAACTGGGTGCCGTCCTTTAGTGACGGAAAACCTCGACTGGGCTACGTGGTTGAGTATACTGATACCGAGCCAGTCGCGCAGTTGTATGTTCCATGGGTAGTGTATTCTGACAGATATCCATTAACAAATGTTACAATTACGGGTCTAACCAACGGCAAAACGTATTACTTTCGAGTGGCAGCGGTAAATGTGATTGGAACTGGCGCATATTCGGACATTGTTACATGCGTTCCTGGAACGCGTCCGGACGATGTGTCTACGCTGTTTATCACCAGCGACGCGTCATTATCGGCGTTTATTGCAGAGTGGTCCGACCCATTCAACCAAGGTTACCCAATTCAAACGTATACACTACGATACCGTCCAGCGCAGACTTCGAACCCGTGGTTGTATACGGTTATCAACACGGATAACCCGTTACTGGTACGCAGCACGGTACAAGGAATAAAATCGGTCCTGTCGTATCCACTTACGGTTAGCACAAATGTCGGCTTGTTTCCTTCACTTCCACCGCCAGCGGTTCAAAACTTGTACCAAATTCAAATTTCAGCGACGAATATTTTGGGAACGAATGAGTTTGCAAATCCGGCTCCCGTTACAAACACGACGCTATTAGACACGGATTCAATGACAGTGGTTGCTCCAAACGTGGTATATTCTCGTATTGGAACACTTCCCCAAAAGGTATCCATGTCGAGTATTATTCCAACGGTTATTCCGGATTCGGGTGGTAAAAAAGTGAAACTATCGTGGTTGGTTCCAACGCCTTACGCGTACGTTCCATACGCCTACGCAATAAAATACACATTACTAACTGATGTGTCAGGGGTTTTGGTACCGCCGCCTGCGAATATACCAGACGCATCTTGGAACGTGATTTCTCCAAGTTCGTTTATAGTGTCTTATGACGAGATTCGAACTGCGGCAGAAGCCGGCGCAAACACTGCGGTAATGACAGTCATTTCTGGATTAACGAATGGACAACGGTATTCCTTCCGAGTCGCAGCATTGAATGCTGCTGGAAGAGGGGCGTATTCGGATGCCATACCCACGCCAATCATTCCAGGAAGCGTTCCGTCGGTTTTAAATGTGTTGACCGAAATGGCATATACCATCAATACAAGTACTGGCGGCGTTATTGCTCTGTACTGGATATCACCGAATAAAAACGGGTACGCAGTTACAACTTATCGGGTACGTCGCCGGTTAAATTTGCAGGGAGATGCCGACTGGGTAACCACTGAAATCGCAGTTCCGCCGGGGGTTACGGACACTCAACCCTACCGAACGTTGACCACTACTGGTTTAGTGAATGGTGCCATATACGAGTATCAAGTCGCTGCTAGAAACCAATTGGGATGGTCTGAATTTTCAGAAACGTTATATGCGGTTCCAAGAAAAGTACCTGACCCAGTTTCAAACGTTTCAGCCAGTATACTGAACCAAGGCCTTAAAATCAGCTGGGATACGGGCGGTGTAAACGATGGCGGTTATCCAATTACCGGTTATCGCGTGCAATACTTACCGGTGACCGTTTCAACTCCTTCAGATGCGTGGCGGTCCATTGACGTAGATGGAATTTATAATTCTACCGTTGAAATCAACGGGCTTGTAAACGGTATAACGCATCGAATTCGAGTACTGCAGTTCAATGCAATTGGTTCAAGCGTGCCAGAGCTTTCGGGTTTTATTGAAGCCGTTCCTGGCGTGGTATCACTTCCGCCAACCGGTTTGTTTATCACCGTCGGAAATACGCGAGTTACTGTATTCTGGACTGCTCCAACAAGTACAGGAACCAATGATGTAAGTTACTACGTTGTACAATATAAACCGGCCTCCGATTCAGATAATTTGTACGAGTATGTTAAAAATCCTGGACAAACTACACCGAAACAGTTTACCAATGAAAATGTTAGTTTGGTTCCAAATGCTCCTGGATATGACGCATTTTTTGCAGTAGTTGAAGGGCTGATGAATGGTACAAACTACAACGTACGAGTTGCAACCGTTACTCAAGTTGGTATTGGTCAGTGGTCATTACCATTAGAAGGAATCCCGGGTACAGTTCCGTCAAAGGTTATGTAATCATACATCAAATAACATCAAATAAATAATTAAACATAAAATTGAAGGTACAGAATTTTATGTTAACAATATGAATATAAAAGAATAATTATATAGAATCGTTATTGAGTGACTGAGAAACCTAATATGCCGAAACCAATTGAAAATAATGAGTTTGATATACACGCGTATCGAAAGTTTTTGATGTCCCATTTCCCGTCTCAGTATTTACAAAACAAGATTATTATGTCTGAAGCTGACTATTCAAAACAAAACGAAGCGCAAGGAGACGTTTCTAAAAAGAATCGACGAAAACGGCAGTACCCATTTGCGTCCGAGTGTCATTCTTCAAAAAAGCGAAAAGAAAATCTGGTTGAAGTTGACGAAAAGGAAGAAAAATATGCAAATATAATAACAACTCGTTCTGGAAAACAAATCAAAGTACCCGTCAAACTCAACTCTAAAACAAGTCATGACATGGAAGTGAAGTCGCCAAAAGGAGGAGGAAAAACGGTGCCTTTACCAGGTGGAAAGGGCGCATCGTCGAATAGTGCGGTTTCAGCAAGTACACCAAACAAACCAGGGTCGAAAAAAGAGTCGTCAATCCATATGAAAGACTCGAGACGGATATCAAATAAACGTAAGTTTCTGAAAAAAACGTTTCATCGCCAACCGCCTCCAGAAGAAAGTTCAAGTGATGAAGACGATAATGATAATGACATAGATGATGTTGAGAGTGGGTCTGCTTCAGCATCTAACTCCAGTTCTGAGAACTCAGTGACGACTTGTAAAAAAACGGCGCTTCAACGCAAGCAGGCATCCAGTCATTTGAAGAAACTTCTTGCAAATAAAATGAATATCATCATAACAATGAACCATCCTTCAAAAGGACTCCTCGCCAAAAAAAAATCGAATCGTAAAAAGAAGGAACAATTGTACACGGATGATGAAGAAGCTGGAGAGTCAAATGAATATCTGGATGATGATGTGGATGAAGAATTCAGAGATGAATCCGATAATGAAGAAGATATTGGAGACGAAGACGACTCTGAAGGTGAATATGACGACGAGGACGATGATGACGAGGACGATGATGACGATGATGACGATGATGATGATGAAGACGATGACGACGATGATGATGAAGACGATGATGAAGACGATGACGACGACGACGACGACGATGATGAGGAGGATGAGGATGAGGATGAAGATAACTATGATACTAAGAATTCACTGTCTCGAAACGGTAGTTATAATAGCCTGTTCAGTACTACTGGAACTGGAAGTGCATCCGCATCCGCATCCGCTTCAAAAGACATGTCATTCGCAAGTGACCCTGAGTTTATGAAATTCATTCAAAAGTCGCCTTTATCCCTCGTTCAAGGCGCATCAGACAAGGAAGAAAAAACAATGGATGTTCTATTTTCAAGCATTCGTGATATGTATAAGTCTGACCCGGAGAATCAAATTCTTCGAGCTTATTATTATCAGTTGAAAAACTCATGCAACCGTATTAAAAAGGATAAAGCAAAGCGCGTTACGAAAGAAAAAAAGAAAAATTGCGAAGAATTCAAAAAATTGCTGAGAAAAAGGAGTTCCACCAATGACCTCATGTATTTCAAAAAGAATTTCAGTCCAGAACAACAAGCCAGGTTGATACAAGAAATCAAGGAAGTGAACAAGATTTCATATAGTGACGTACCGTATCGGTTGAGTGTTCTTCAATCGTCCATTCCAAGAATGTTCAAGTCGATTGCTCTTAACAAAATATCAACACTTCGTAACATGGACCCGGGTTCAGGCGAGTTTTACAAAATCAAAAATTGGGTGGACGGATTCATGAAGATTCCGTTTGATAAGGAAAAGAAGTTGCCAGTTACGTTGGAAACCCATGGAAGAGAGGCGTGTAGCGTGTTTATGGACAATGCCAAAAAGCAACTGGATGATGCGGTGTACGGACTGGATGATGCAAAGTTGCAACTCATGCAACTGGTTGGACAGTGGATTGCGAATCCTCAAGCGATTGGAACTGCAGTTGCAATTCACGGACCGCCTGGTACTGGAAAAACTAGTTTGATTAAGGACGGAGTTAGTAAGATTCTAGGAAGGGACTTTGCGTTCATTGCACTGGGAGGAGCAACTGACAGCAGCTTCTTAGAAGGGCATTCTTATACATATGAAGGAAGCACTTGGGGGAAAATTGTGGACATTCTTATTCAATGCAAGTCAACCAATCCGGTGATTTACTTTGACGAGCTGGACAAAATAAGCGAAACTCCAAAAGGGGATGAAATCGTTGGAATCCTTACCCATTTAACAGATACAACTCAAAACAGCCAGTTTCATGACAAGTACTTTTCGGAAATCGCGTTTGACTTGAGCAAGTGTTTGTTCATTTTCAGCTACAATGATGAAAGTCGCGTGAACCGGGTTCTATTGGACAGGATGTTTCGTATTCGAACATCTGGATACAGTGCGAAGGAAAAAGTAACCATCACTCAAAATTATTTGGTTCCAAAAATTGTTGAACAAGTGAAATTTTCACCAGAAGATATTCGAATCCCATCGGATATAGTCGAATACATTGTTGAAAATTACACTGAAAAGGAAGAAGGTGTTCGTAACTTGAAACGATGCTTGGAAATTATACACACCAAGTTGAACCTGCACCGGTTGATGACGCCAGGAACTATTGTTAGCATGTTTCCAAAAGAATTCAAGTCAAACGAAGTTGTGTTTCCGTTTACAGTTACGCGAAACAATTTAGAACACTTGTTGAAAAAGAATGAAGTCAAGTTGTGCTATGGTATGTACATATAAGTTGGCATCAATACTTTTAATATTTTCATTTTC
>JGI25921J50272_10000343_pt1 | contig 15224 bp, 12 predicted proteins | sample LauGreSu1BDMLBSD_2_FD_50272 | JGI IMG/M metagenome (IMG submission 50272) | reverse complement strand
ATGGATCCTGGACAATGTGGAGGGCGCAAGGGAAAGGGCAGAGAGAGGAGAACTGGCATTTGGCACAGTGGATACCTGGCTGCTTTGGAAATTGACAGAAGGCAAAGTGCATGCAACTGATGTGAGCAATGCATCTAGAACAATGATGTTCGACCTTGGCACAATGAATTGGGATGATGAACTGCTTGACTTGCTGAACATCCCCAGGGCAGTGCTGCCTGAGGTAAAAAGCAACAGTGAAGTGTATGGATATGCATCTGCCATTGGCATGCCCGAAGTCCCAGTTGCCGGCATGGCAGGAGACCAGCAGTCAGCCCTGTTCGGACAGATGTGTACAGGAGTGGGGATGGTGAAAAATACTTACGGTACAGGCTGTTTCATGCTGATGAATACTGGTACCAAGGCTGTTAAATCCAACAACAATCTTCTTACAACCGTTGCCTGGCAAATCAACGGGGTCACCAACTATGCCCTTGAAGGCAGTGTGTTCATTGCAGGTGCTGCAGTGCAGTGGTTGCGGGATGGCCTGAAAATCATCCGCAATTCAGCCGAAGTTCAGTCACTGGCAACTTCTGTAAGCAGTGCAGATGGGGTCGTTGTTGTTCCGGCCTTCTCAGGGCTTGGTGCTCCACACTGGAATCCCTATGCCAGGGGAACCATTTTTGGCATTACCCGTGGCACCACAGATGCCCATATTGCCAGGGCCACGCTCGAGAGCATTGCTTATCAGACCTATGATGTGCTGAAAGCCATGGAATCGGATGCAGGCCTACCGATTGCAGAACTCAGGGTGGATGGCGGTGCAACCGTCAATGACCTGCTCATGCAATTCCAGTCTGACATCCTTTCCGTTAAAGTATTGAGGCCTGAAGTCATTGAAACCACAGCACTGGGTGCGGCTTACCTTGCTGGTCTGGCAGTAGGATTCTGGAGCAATGTAGAAGCCATTTCATCCCAGTGGAAGGTCTCGGGGCAATTCATTCCATCTATGGACGAGTTGGAGAAAAAGACCCATATCAACAACTGGCAAAGGGCAGTAAAGGCAGTATTGGCCTGGTCTGTACCCAACAATTGATTTACNAATAATAAAAAGGATTTGAAAAGGGATATTGCCTTGGGGAGATTGAAAACAACCGATGTCTGGGACATGGTNGTTGTGGGCGGAGGGGCAACCGGGCTGGGCATTGCCGTTGATGCCTCCAAAAGGGGCTTCAAAGTTTTGCTGCTGGAAAAAAATGATTTTGCCAAAGGCACATCCAGCCGGAGCACCAAGCTTGTTCACGGTGGTGTCAGGTACCTTGCCCAGGGCAACATCAAGTTGGTGATTGACGCCCTTCGGGAAAGGGCTTTTTTACTCGCCAATGCACCACACCTCACGCGTGTTCAGGAATTCATCATTCCGGTTTATTCCTGGTTTGACAAATGGTTTTATGGCATTGGTCTTTTTATTTATGAATTGATGGCGCAAAAACGNAGCCTAGGGCATACCAGGATCCTGGGNAAAAAAGAATTGTTTGCCACATTGCCTTCACTCCAAAANAAAGGGTTGAAGGGCGGGGTAGCTTATTCCGATGGTCAGTTTGATGATGCCAGGTTGGCCATTGCCCTNGCCAGAACAGCCGATGATTTGGGTGGAACCCTGTTGAATTATGTCAATGTAACCGGACTCGTCAAGGAAAACAGTAAGGTGGTGGGTATAANAGCCCAGGATGAGCTGGGTGGAAGGGAATACGAAATCAGTACCAAAGTGGTGATCAATGCAACGGGTGTTTTTGTTGATGATATTCTTGACATGGATGATCCTGATTCACCTGCTGCAGTCATGCCCTCCCAGGGTGTGCACCTGGTGATCAGCAAAGATTTTTTTCCAGGGGATAGGGCATTGATGATACCCAAAACGGAAGATGGCAGGGTCTTGTTTGCNCTTCCCTGGCACGATGCAGTGGTGATTGGTACCACTGACACACCACTCAATGAAATCAGTGACGANCCCATCGCCCTTGAAGCCGAAATTGATTTTATCATCAAACATTTTAATGCATACAATGAAATCAGCATCACCCGTGCGGATCTGTTATCTGTTTTTGCAGGATTGAGGCCCTTGGTCAAAACGCTGAACAAAGGCAGCACTGCACTGGCATCAAGGGACCATACCATTCTGGTTTCTGCCAGCAACCTGATTACCATCACCGGTGGGAAATGGACAACTTACCGTAAAATGGCCAAAGATGCAGTNAACAATGCTGCGTTTGTGGCTAAATTGCCAATTGTTAAATGTGCAACGAGGAAGCTGCGCTTGCATGGGTATGATGAGAACATCCAATATGGCACAGCACTTTCNGTATACGGATCAGATGCTGTTCACATAAGGCAAATGATTTTANATGACGCCTCGTTGGGTGAACGCATTCATTCCTCCTTCAATTACTGCAAAGCAGAATTGGTTTGGGCGGTGGCCAATGAAATGGCCATGACAGTAGAGGATATTCTGGCAAGGAGGTCCCGGATGTTGTTTGTTGATGCCAGGGCCGCCATTGCATCAGCGGAAACTGTGGCAACACTTATGGCAGAGCAGTTGGGAATGGATGCTGAATGGAGGGAAGATCAGGTGAGGCGTTTCCAGGAAATGGCGGAACNNTACCTGGGTTGATGAAGGAAGCCAAAAAAANTCTTATTTTACCAATCAATAATAAAGATATGAGCCCATTTGTAGCTGAACTTACTGGAACTGCCGTGCTGATTACCCTTGGATCAGGGGTTGTAGCCAATGTATTGTTGGACAAGACCAAGGGCAATAATTCCGGCCTGATTGTGATTGCCCTGGCCTGGGCGATTGCAGTTTTTGTGGGAGTCTATATTTCAGCAGACATCAGTGGCGCCCACTTGAATCCTGCTGTAACCATTGGCCTGGCAGTGGCGGGTAAATTCAGCTGGAGTGAAGTTCCATCCTATTTGTTGGCGCAACTTTTGGGTGCTTTTATTGGTGCCATGCTGGGCTGGTTGACTTACAAAGACCATTTCACCGCAACAAAAGATCCATCCCTGATTTTGGCAACATTTTCTACCGGGCCAGCCATCAGAAAGCCTTTCAGTAATCTCTTGACAGAGACCATCGCCACCTTTGTATTCATGCTCTCCATCTTTTATATCCAAAAAGGCGAAGTAAAACTAGGGGCATTGGATGCCCTTCCGGTTTCATTATTGGTGTTGGGCATTGGTCTCAGCATGGGTGGTCCTACTGGCTATGCCATCAATCCCGCCAGGGACCTTGGGCCCCGCATTGCCCATGCCATCCTCCCCATCCCCAACAAAGGGGGAAGTGACTGGGAATATGCAGCCATTCCAGTNGTTGGACCCATTCTGGGAGCAGTTTTGGCAGCCATGCTGTACAGCTTCCTTTGATTGATTTTAACGAATGTGAGAAAATTGTTGCGTGCAATTTTTCTAATCATCCCATCCTGCTTACCTTTGCGGCCGGAAATCGACTTTTATCCAATTTAAACAATAATCATGTCCAGCAGAGGTAAAATCAAACAGGTGATCGGTGCGGTGGTTGACGTTCAGTTTGAAGGTCAGCTCCCAGAGATCTACAACGCTCTTGAGCTCAAAAGGGAAAATGGCGATAAGCTTGTAATGGAGGTGCAACAGCACCTTGGAGAAGACAGCGTAAGGTGTGTTGCCATGGACGGAACTGAAGGTCTCGTAAGAGGTACTGAAGTTCTGGATACAGGAAGGGCCATCTCAATGCCCACTGGAGCAGCCATCAATGGTCGTCTTTTCAACGTTACAGGAGATCCCATCGATGGATTGCCTGCGGTTTCAAAAGAAAACGGAAGGGCCATTCATGCCAAGCCTCCAAGATTTGAAGACCTGAGCACTGCCTCTGAAATCCTTTTCACTGGTATCAAGGTAATTGACCTGATCGAGCCATATGCAAAAGGTGGTAAGATTGGTTTGTTTGGTGGTGCTGGTGTGGGAAAGACCGTATTGATCCAGGAGTTGATCAACAACATCGCAAAAGGATATGGCGGTTTGTCGGTATTTGCTGGTGTGGGTGAGCGTACCCGTGAAGGAAATGATTTGCTGAGAGAGATGATTGAAGCAGGCATCATGAAATATGGTGATGATTTCAAGCACAGCATGGAAGAAGGTGGATGGGACCTGGACAAGGTGGACATGGAAGGATTGAAAGATTCAAAAGCAACATTTGTTTTCGGTCAGATGAATGAGCCTCCAGGAGCCCGTGCGAGGGTTGCCTTGAGTGGTCTGACCATCGCAGAATATTTCCGTGATGGTGATGGCGAAGGAAAAGGAAAAGACATTCTTTTCTTCGTAGACAATATCTTCCGTTTCACACAAGCAGGTTCTGAGGTATCAGCCCTCTTGGGAAGGATGCCATCAGCCGTGGGTTACCAGCCAACACTGGCCACTGAAATGGGATTGATGCAAGAGCGTATCACCTCAACCAGAAATGGTTCCATTACTTCAGTACAGGCGGTTTACGTTCCTGCGGATGACCTTACCGATCCAGCCCCTGCAACAACTTTTGCCCACCTTGATGCAACCACGGTATTGAGCCGTAAAATTGCTGACTTGGGTATCTATCCTGCGGTGGATCCATTGGATTCTACTTCAAGGATATTGACGCCAATGATTGTGGGTGAGGCCCATTACAATTGCGCCAACAGGGTTAAATTGATTCTTCAGCGTTACAAGGAATTGCAGGACATCATTGCGATTCTTGGTATGGATGAATTGAGCGATGAAGATAAACTGACTGTATCCCGTGCAAGAAGGGTACAGCGTTTCCTTAGCCAGCCTTTCCACGTTGCCGAGCAGTTCACTGGTCTCAAGGGTGTGTTTGTTAGCATTGAGGATACCATCCGCGGTTTCAACATGATCATGGATGGAGAGGTTGATGAGTATCCTGAAGCGGCTTTCAACCTGGTTGGAACCATTGAAGATGCCATTGAAAAAGGCAGGAAAATGATGGAGGCCGCCAAAGGTTAATCGAATAACAAATAAGAAACGCACATGCAGGTAGAGATATTGACACCAGAGAAAAAATTGTTCGCAGGGGATGTTTACGGGGTACAACTGCCGGGCGTCAGCGGATCATTTGAAGTCCTGGAAAAGCATGCACCCATTGTGAGTGCCCTTGGTTCGGGAGTTGTAAAAATTTTGCTTGATAAAACAGGCAAAAGCAATTCCTACAAAATTTCAGGAGGATTCATGGAAGTGCTCGATAACAAGGTTTCTGTACTTGTTGAAGGTGCTACTGCAATGTAAACTACCTGTTATCACTGTATAAAAAAGGGACCATTGGTCCCTTTTTATCTTTACTCTCGTTTTTGAACAATGCCCAAAACAGCCATATCTCTGTATTTTTTCTTTGCAGGGCTCATCTTTTCCAGTTGGGCTTCCAGGATTCCTGATGTGAAGGATATGTTTTCGCTCAATGAGGCTGAATTGGGTGCTGTTCTTTTTATGCTGCCCTTGGGGGCATTGTTGGCATTACCGGTGGCAGGATGGGTAGTGCAGCGTTTGGGAAGCAAGTTGGCTTCAGTGAGTTCAATTCTTCTGTANACCGTATTGCTTTTTTTGATTTCAAAGGCCCAGTCGGTATTNAGCATTTCAATCGTCCTTTTTCTGTTTGGTGTCATTGGAAACTTTGCCAATATCGCCATGAATACACAGGGTCTCTCCGTTCAGCACATGCTGGGGAAGCCCATTCTTTCTGGACTTCACGCCATGTGGAGCCTGGGTGCATTTCTCGCTGCTGCCATCACCGGGTGGACAATGTCTGTTGGCTATTCAATGGAGATGCATTTTGGCATGGTTGCCTTTGCTGCTGCCCTGGTAGCTGTATTTTTTTCCTTTTCTCTCATCAAAGATGCAGCCGGTGATCATCCGCAGAAGGTCTTTGCACTGCCCAACCGAGGATTGCTGTTGATGGGTATCATCTGTTTTTGTGTAGCCATGTCTGAAGGGGCAATGGCGGATTGGAGTTCGCTTTATTACAGACAAGTTGTTCAAGAACTCAACAAAATAAGCACTGTTGGCTATACGGCTTTTGCACTTTGTATGGCCCTGGGAAGATTTTTTGGCGACAGACTTTTGCAGGCCTTTGGCTTTTCGACAGTATTGAAATTGAATGGTATTCTGGTATGCATTGGTATGAGCCTTGCTCTTGCTGTCAATACGGCTGAATCCGTCATCATTGGCTTTGCCCTGGTCGGATTTGGTGTGTCTTCTGTAATTCCCATTGTATACATGCTCTCTGCCAAAAGCAAGTCCATGGCACCTTCTGCCGCCATTGCAGCCGTCAGCAGCATTGGCTTTACAGGATTTCTCTTTGGGCCACCGATCATAGGATTCATTGCCAAAGAAACAGGATTGCGCATGGCCCTTTCGATTGTTGCTTTTCTTGGGATGATGATTTGGCTGCTGTCTATCAGGATGAGAACCGATCGTNTCAATTGAAGGAAGGATCCAGCGGATAATTGATCATCTCAATAAAGCCTTCACCCAACTCTTTTACAGCTGCTTTCCACATGCTTTTGGGATCTTCATGGAAAATGATTTCTTCTGTAGCCTGTACAGACAACCAACTTTTTTCCTTCATTTCCTGTTTCAATTGACCCGACTCCCATCCGGCGTAGCCAACGAAAAACCGGATGCCATCGTTTCCTGCCTTGCCGCTGTTGATCAGGTATTTGGCAGCTTCAAGGTTTCCTCCCCAGTAAATATTTTCGGCAATTTTTTTTCCACCTGGAATTTGAAAGGGCAATCGGTGCAGAAAATGAAGTTGGTCAAGGCCAACTGGCCCACCTTCATACAAGGGCAATTCATGGTTGCCGATGCCCTCAAGAAAATTGGCCACCTTTTCGTCAATTACCCTGTTGATGGTAATGCCGAAACTTCCTGATGTTTCATGCTCGCACAGCAATACAACAGTTCGCTGAAAGTTAGGGTCTTTCAAGAATGGTTCTGCAATCAGCAGCATTCCGCTTTCAATCCTGTTCATAAACCTAAGTTAAATAAACTGGCATTATGTAACTTCATGGAGGGCTCAACTTATTTTTGTTTCAGGATGAAGCGCATTTTTACATTGATTACCATACTCATCAGCATTTCGCTGATCGGCATTATTGTCATCCAATATTCCTGGTTGAAGAATGTTGTTGCCATCCGGAAGGAGCAGGTAAGATTCAAGGTGCAGGAAGTTGAGTACGAAGTAGTGGAAAATCTTGTTGATGAAAAAATGCGGCTCCTCCCCGCAATTCCCCAGGATGCATTGCCCAAAGGTGCCCCGGAAGAGTTGCTGAAAATGCTAGAGCCGCCAACTTTGGCAGAGCGTTTTACTGTCGCAGAAATCCAGAAGAGCATAGCAAATTCATTTGAAGAAAATGGATTAAAAGGTGCTAAATTTCAGTTTGCAGTTATTTCCAACAGCAACAATACCGGGTTTGATCTGGCCACACCTGAGTTCAAAAAATATTATGAAATTGGCAATGTCGATACCTCGAACTATGCCATTCATTCCTGGCCTCTTGTCAACCTCACTGGAGACGAGGCCGTTGCACTTTTACCTGATGAGACCTTGATTCTCATCACCTATGGCATGCAGGATTTTGTGTTGCGGTCGGTGGGGTGGGTTATCCTTGTTGCGCTCTTGTTTACCTTGATCATCATCACTGCCTTTTATCTGACTGTCAGAACAATTCTGACACAGAAAAAACTCAGTGAAATGAAAACGGATTTTATCAACAACATGACCCATGAGTTGCGTACACCCCTTGCTACCATTGCTATTGCAGTGGATACGTTGAAAAATGAAAAAATAATTGGCAACCGGGAACAACTACTTTCAATCGGCCAAATCATCAAGGCAGAAAATGCCAGGATGAATACACAGGTTGAACAAATCTTACAGGCAGCTCAGCTGGACATCAATCAGGTGTTGAAAGACAAGAAACCACTTCATGTGCACGAGGTGTTGGGTAAATTGGAAGACAAGTTTGCCTTGCAGGTAGCTGAAAAAAATGCCCATATCACCTATGCATTGATGGCTGAAAAAGATGAGGTGTTGGGTCATCCTGTGCATTTTGTCAACATGCTCAGCAACCTTTTTGACAATGCACTTAAATACTCAAAGGAAGATGTTGATCCTGTGATCAAAGTATCTACCAAAAACGAAAAAAACAATATCGTCTTAACAGTGGAGGACAATGGCATTGGCATGAGCAAAGAAACTGTTTCGCGAATTTTTGATAAATTCTTCAGGGCACATACCGGTAATGTGCACAATGTAAAAGGGTTTGGGCTCGGTCTGAATTATACCCGAAAAATGGTGGAAGCCCATGATGGCAGCATATCCGTGCAGAGTGAGCCAGGAAAGGGTAGCAAGTTTACCATCAGCATCCCTCTGCCATGATCATTGTTTTTCGTCAATGAAAAGCAGTGAACCGTCTCCATAACTCAGAAACCTGTATTCGTTTTCCAATGCGTTTTCATACATGCTTCTCCATGCATCGCCCATGATGGCGGCTATGATCAACAGCAGTGTAGATTGAGGTTGGTGAAAATTAGTGATCAACGCATTGGCCACCTTGAATGCATAACCTGGTGCGATGCAAATTCCGGTATGTCCTGCTATGCTTTCAACAGCATGTTCGAGCATCAATTCCTTCAATTGTTGAAAGGCCTCAGCCCTAGATGGAAGGCTATCTTCAGATAAGGTCAAGTGTTCCCATTGACCAAGATTGATGTTGGAGGAGAAGCCTTTGTTTCTGTTCCGGATGGCTTTCACAGCAATCCAGTAAATGCTTTCAAGGGTTCTGAGGGAAGTTGTGCCCACTGCTACCACAGATTTGTCAGCGTTGCCCAGTTGGCTGATCAGGCCAATATTTACTTGAAAGTATTCCTCATGCATGGCATGTTCNCCAATGACGGCGGCTGTCACTGGTTTGAAAGTGCCTGCGCCAACATGCAGCGTAACAAACGAATGTTCTATTCCTTTCGCTGTTAGGTTATTGATAAGGGATGCTGTGAAATGTAGCCCTGCGGTAGGTGCTGCTACTGATCCTTCATGTGCTGCATATACAGTCTGGTAGCGGTGTTGATCATCTTCTGTGGCTTCCCTTTTGATGTAGGGGGGAAGTGGAATTTTACCTGTTTCAGCAATGATTTTTTCAAAGGGAAGGCCACTGCTCCATTGGAAGTTGATCAGGTAATGATCCTCTTTCTTGCTGACCAATTGCGCTTGAAGCTTGTTGTTGTGTATATCATTGGATGCCTGAAGCAGTTCATCGTTTTTCCATTTTTTGGCACCCCCGACCAGGCATTTCCAGCAGGATTCTTCAAGATCGTTCAGGCATGCATAATTGCCGTTTGCCGGTTCCAGGAGAAAAATCTCAATCTCTCCACCTGTAGACTTTTTGAACGGTAGCCTTGCTGCGATGACCCGGGTATTGTTGAATACCAGCAAGCTGTTGGATGGCAACCAATCGGGCAAATGCTGGTAACTGCTGTGTTCAATCTGCTTGTTTTTTCTTACCAGCAGTTTGGATGCATCCCGGTTGATCAGGGGGGTCATTGCAATGCGGTTGTTGGGCAGTTCATAATTGAATGCGGCCATCTCAACATGGGGTATGCGTGTGCTATTTTTCATTTATTCACATGTAATTCACAGGTAATTCACATTTCTCATGGGCATATCCACAGCTATATGGGTAAAACAGGCTGTAATGCAGTACTGTATTGGCTTTCAGCTGTGCATAAATATAGAATCTCAAATGGGTGTATGAAAGTGGGAAATTGTGTTAATTTGTGTCATTAAATGTTATTTTTCTTCTAAACCAAGGTAAATGATTGGATTCATAGGCGAATATGAGGCTACCCTCGATAGCAAAGGTAGGTTTCTTCTGCCGGCAGGCATAAAAAAACAGCTGCCGGAAGGAGAAGTACCTGTCTTTGTGATCAACCGTGGCTTTGAGAAATGCCTCACTGTTTATCCAATGCAGAGCTGGAAGCCGATTTATGAGAATATCAGTTCCCTGAACGATTTTGACCCTAAGGTCCGAGAGTTCAGGCGTTATTTTTTGAACGGGGCTACCCAGATTGAAGTGGATGGTGCCGGAAGATTATTGTTGCCGAAGAGCCTGATGGAGCATGCGGGGTTGGAAAAGGATATAGTGCTGGTTTCGGCAATGAACAAGTTGGAAATATGGGATAAAAATAAGTATCAGCAGTTCTTTGAAAACTTTTCACCCGAATCCTTCAGCGGTCTGGCTGCAGAAGTGATGGCAAAGAAAGTACAACCATGAAAAAAGGAAACTGATGGCATTGGATGAGCAAAACAGGGATGGGGTAGCTGAAACTGAAGGGCAGGCCTATCATATTCCTGTAATGCTGAAACAAGCCGTTGATGGATTGGAGATCAATCCTGCAGGTACCTACGTGGACTGTACTTTCGGCGGTGGTGGGCATTCCAGGGAAATTCTTTCCAGGCTCAATGAAAAGGGCAGGCTTTTTGCATTTGATCAAGATGAGGATGTGCGGGCCAACCTTACTGCTGATACACGCCTGGAATTCATTCCCCATAATTTTCGCCACCTTACCCGCTTTCTTCGTCTCCATGGCGTCACTGAGGTCGATGGCATTTTGGCTGATCTCGGCGTTAGCAGTCATCAGTTTGATAAGCCGTCCAGGGGATTCTCCATTCGTTTTGATGCACCCTTGGATATGCGCATGGATCAATCTGCTGCTTTAACAGCTGCTGATTTCATTCAACAGTCATCTGCAGAAACGCTACAGTTGGTCTTTCAGGAATATGGTGAGGTGACCAACGCAAAAACACTTGCACTTCTCTTAAATGAACACTGTCGAAAGGCCCCAATCCGAACAATCAATGAGTTGAAGGCAGTCATTGCACCAGTTGTCAAGGGGAATCCCAACAAGTATTTTGCCCAGGTTTTTCAGTCGCTCAGGATTGCAGTGAATGATGAGTTGGCTGCCTTAAAAGACCTGCTGGTTCAATCCGCATCACTCATCAAGCCTGGGGGAAGGATGTCTGTCATCACCTTTCATAGCCTTGAAGACAGGATCGTGAAACAGTTTTTCAAATCGGGGGATGAGGATGCACAGTTGGCTGATCCTGTTTATGGCACAAGAAAAACAACACCTTTTGAGCCTTTGAACAGAAAGCCTATTGAGCCTTCTGCTGAAGAAATCAGTAAAAATCCAAGATCAAGAAGTGCTAGGTTAAGGATAGGTGTGAAAAAGTAAACAATAGAAAAAGAGTTAAAAAAAGAAGATGGCACTTGAAAAGAATGATGTTAAATGGTTTTTTATCAACCAGGTTTGGTTGGTGAAAAATGTTCCGTTCTTTCTATTCCTTTCTGCTCTTGCTGTCGCCTATATATACAACGGGCATCATGCAGAGAAGGCCATCAAGGATATCAACAAAACAACAAAAGAATTGAAGGATTTGCAATATGAGTTCAAGATGGTGAGAAAGGATTGGATGTTCATGACAAAACAATCTGAAGTGGTAAAATCGGTAGCGGTTTCTGGAGTAAAAGAAATTCTTGAGCCTCCGGTTGCATTGACTGATTCAACGAAAAAAAAAGGGAGTAAACAACAATAATCATTGGAGACAAAAAAGGACATATTATGGCGTAGTTACCTGATCTACTTGCTGATGCTTGTATTGGGCATTTGCATTTTTGGAAAGGCGCTGTTCATTCAACGGGTTGAAGGTGGATACTGGAAATCGTTGAGCGATAGTTTGCACCTTGAATACCGGGAAATGGATGCTGAGCGGGGAACAATATACAGTGAGGATGGCAGAATGCTGAGCAGCTCAATTCCTTACTTTGATATTTACCTGGACTTTGGTTCTCAAGGAGTTCAGGAAAANAATGGTATCAGGTTCAAAAAGGCTTTAGACAGTTTGTCCATTCANCTTTCTTCAATTCTTGGTGGAGGTACTCCCGGGGCTTACAAGCATGAATTGATGGGTGTTTTCAACAGGGAGGACCGTTATCATTTGCTGAAAAAGAACATTGATTTCAAGCAATACCAGTTGCTGAGAAACATCAGTTTCATCAAGTCGAACAGGAACAAGAACGGGTTCATTTTTATTGAAAAAGAAAAAAGAATGGCCCCGTTTGGCTTGCTCGCCAACAGAACAATCGGGCTCTCCAGGGAATATGTTGATTCAACGGGCAATTTGGTCAGCAAAAATGTTGGCTTGGAAAAAACATACGACAGTTTGCTGAAAGGCGTTACCGGTAAACGGCTGGTGCGAAGGATTGCTGGTGGTGCTTTTGTTCCTGTTGAAGGTTCGGAGATTGAGCCAGAAAACGGAAAGGATATCATCACCACCCTAGACATCAATATCCAGGATGTAGCAGAGCAAGCATTGTTAAAAATGCTGGAGACCAATGAATGTCTCAATGGAACTTGCATTGTGATGGAAGTGAAGACGGGAAAAATCAAGGCCATTGCCAACCTGGGAAGGCAGACCGACGGATCTTATAAGGAAGACTTCAATTATGCCATTACCCGTTCAGAGCCTGGCTCAACTTTCAAACTGATCACCATGTTGGCTGCATTGGAAGACCAGTACATCAACCTGAACAGTCCTGTCAACCTCGAAGGAGGCAAATGGGATTTTGGTGGAAGAACAGTATGGGACAGTGAAAGGCATAGTCATACCAATGTTAGTTATAAGCAGGCATTTGAATTGAGTTCGAATGTAGGAATGGCCAAACTTGCAGTAACACATTATTACAAGAATCCTAAAAAATTTATTTCGCATCTTGAACGGCTGAACCTCAACAAGCCATCAGGCCTTAACCTGCTGGGAGAATCCACGTCCATCATTCCCAATCCAAGCGGAAGAAACTGGAGCGACGTAACGTTGCCCTGGATGAGCTTTGGCTATAATATCTCCATCAGCCCCTTGCAGACCCTGATGGTATACAATGCTGTGGCCAACAATGGAAAAATGTTGAAGCCATATTTGGTCAATGCCATCATGAAAGATGGAAAGGTGGTGGAAGAATTCAAGACCACTGTTCTTCGCGATTCGATTTGCAGCAAGTCAACATTGATGCAGCTTCAATCATGCCTGGAGGGTGTCGTGTTATCGGGAACAGGAAAGAGTTTGCAGAATCGTTTTTATACCCTCGCTGGAAAGACAGGAACTGCCCAAGTTGCCAATGGTAACAAGGGTTATACAGATCATATTTATCAATCCTCATTCGCTGGTTATTTTCCTGCAGAGAATCCCAAATACTCTTGCATTGTAGTGATCAAGAACAAACCATTTGCACCAAGGTATTATGGTGCCCAGATTGCAGGACCTGTTTTTAGTGAAATCGCAAACAAGTTGTTTACTGTTGATGCAGATCTCTATGCAAGTTATCAGCATCCGAAATATGCAGACAGCAGCAAATCTGAGTGGAATGGCTCTGCCAATGATTTTAAGGCCATCGCCAAAGCCATTGGGAAGCCGATAGTTGATGGTGGAAAAAAAGGTGAATGGAGCAAGGTGATGACCAATGAAAAAAGTTTGGCAGCAAGCAGCTGGTCAACCCAGCATGGCAGCATGCCAGATCTCAAAGGCTTTGGTTTGAAAGATGCACTGGAGTTGCTTGAGCGCCAACAGTTGCAGGTAATCGCCACAGGAAAAGGAAAAGTTATATCACAGTCTATACCAGCGGGAATGGCTGTACAGAAAGGACAAACTGTTTATTTGAATCTTGGCAGTACAATTGATTGATGCGCATGAAGCTATTGCAAGACATATTGTATAAGGTGAGGATCAGGTCATTGGCCGGAAGGACTGACCTGCACATCACTGATGTGCAGATTGATTCAAGGCTTGTTGGTCAGGGCAGTTGTTTTGTTGCCATCAAAGGTGCATCACAAGACGGGCATGCCTATATTGATACTGCAATTCAAAAAGGTGCCATAGCCATCGTTTGTGAAGTACTGCCCAGCAATTTACTGCCTGGCGTGAATTATGTTCAGACCGATGATGCTGCAAAAGCCGCAGGCATCATGGCCCATGCCTTTTACGGAGAGCCAAGTCATCATTTGAAGTTGGTAGGGGTAACAGGAACAAATGGGAAGACAACGGTGGCAACACTCTTGTACAAGTTGTTCATGGCATTGGATGCCAATACCGGCCTGATTTCAACAGTGAACAACATGATTGGTGAAACAGTATCACCATCTACCCATACCACGCCAGATGTGATTTCATTGAACATCTTGTTGAAGCGCATGGTGGATGCAGGTTGCAAGTATGTTTTCATGGAAGTGAGCAGCCATGCCATTCACCAGCAACGCATCGCAGGACTTGAATTTGCTGGAGGTGTATTTACAAATATCAGCCATGATCATCTCGATTATCACAAAACATTTGATGAGTACATCAGGGTGAAAAGGAATTTTTTTGATGGCCTTTCTTCTACTGCCTTTGCCATATCCAACATGGACGACAGAAATGGAGCCATTATGCTGCAGAATACACATGCAGATAAGTTTTATTACAGTCTTCGTTCTGTTGCAGATTTCAAGGGAAGAATTGTCGACAACAGCATCACTGGTTTGCAGATGTTGGTGAATGAGCAAGACGTGCATTTTCGTTTGATTGGTGAGTTCAATGCCTACAATTTGCTGGCAGTATATGCAGCCGCGATTTGTTTGGGAGAGGATCGATTGGACGTACTGCAGACCCTGAGCAACCTGACTGGCGCAGAGGGCAGGTTTGATTATACTGTTTCTCCAAAACAAAGGATCATTGGCATTGTGGATTATGCTCATACACCAGATGCCCTGCTCAATGTACTGGCAACCATCAAGAAATTTCAGAAGGGTGGTGAGCAGATCATCACCGTGGTAGGATGTGGTGGAGACCGGGACAGGTCAAAGCGAAAACTGATGGGAGCAGCGGCAGCTGAGTTCAGCACCAGGGCAATTTTCACATCCGACAATCCCAGGAGTGAGGATCCTTCAGCGATATTGAAAGACATGAGCGAGGGTATGGATGCCTTGTTGCAAAGAAAAGTATTGGTGATCGAGGATAGGAAGGAAGCCATCCGCACCGCAGTGATGATGGCGAGGGAGGATGATATCATCCTGGTGGCGGGAAAGGGACATGAGAAATACCAGGAAATCAAGGGGCAAAGATTTCCATTTGATGACAA
>JGI25921J50272_10000341_pt1 | contig 15242 bp, 14 predicted proteins | sample LauGreSu1BDMLBSD_2_FD_50272 | JGI IMG/M metagenome (IMG submission 50272) | reverse complement strand
CAGCACCCAAATTGTTTCAAGGCTTAGCTTGTAAAAACTTGTTGTTTTGCCAATCAGGCCTGAGCAACACGCCCTGATCTCGAAGCCCCATACCCAATAAGTCTTGCGAGCCGATGGCAAGCCCCGCAGCTTGGCTGCATGACTGCCCTTGCATTCTCTTGATGGCAACTGACAACATGCCCTCGGAAGCATCGCCCAATGGACGACTCAAATCATCGAGAACCGTGCACTGAGGCGTCATGCCATCAGAGAATCGACCTTCAAATTTGGCGTTCACACCTTCCATTTCCATGGCGCCATAGGTGATGCCGCAATTGTCTTGGGGATAAAACCCATAAGGTTTGCCGCACGTGGTGCCGCCAATCAACTCCACTTGTACATCAATGCCGCGCAGACCGTTGATGAATGACTCACTGGCAGAGCAAGTTCCGCTGCTTGCCAACACATAAATTTTGGCCAAACCCAATGAGGGATAAGCTTGGTTATTCAGGCCAAAGCTGTTGAAGTACATGGCGTAGTTTTCTGAACTTCGTTTGTCGGAAAATTGAGTCCACTCAAAAACTTTGCCTTGCGCTTTTTCTCTGCCAGCCACCGAATACGCCAAGGCATTGGCAATGGCCAAATAGCCACCCCCGTTGTATCGCAAATCGACCACCAGATCGGAAATGGCCTGTTGTTTGAAATAGGTCATGGCTTGAATCAGATAAGCCTCAGCACCGGGCACATGGCTGTTAAAAAGTAAGTACCCAATTTTCTGCGAACCCACATTCAAAACTTTGTACTCAACTTGCTGCAAGGTAATGACTTCTGCCTGCATGGTCACATTGAGGGTCTGGCCAGCTCTCAATATTTGGAATTGATGCGGCGCAACTTTGGTGGGCCGTAAACCTTCATTGAAGATGCTGGTCGCTTCAGCGCTTGTGTCATTGACGGATGCACCGTCAATGCTGATGATTTGATCTCCCCTGGCCAAACCTGCATTTTTGGCAGGCGAATTTGGATAAACATAGGCCAAAGTTAAAACCTTCTGACCCGCTTGGGTGCTGGTTTTGAGCATGAAGCCGTAGCCGCGCAAACTGCTTTCAACAAAGTTGTTCCACTCCGTAGAGTCAATGATGAAACTGAACTTATCGACCAAAGTGCCTATGGCAGTTTTAAGAGGCGTTTTGGAATCATTGAAGTAATTGAGCAGTGAGTTCCAAACATCTATGACGCCACCCTTTAGTACGTTGTAGCGAGAATCGTTTTCATTGATATTTGGTATGTCCTTGTACCAAAGGTATCTTTCAGACATGTAGGCCTTGACCCATTTTTTTTCATCAGCCAATTCACCTTGCTGGCTGGGTTTGGAAGACTTGGCCGCGTAAGGGCTGTCCTTCGTACAAATTTGAGCCAACTCCCTTGAGGTAGGTGGCCTAGCTGAAGCTGAGTTGTCTTGGCCGCCGCTACCGCCGCCGCATCCAACCAAAAAAAGTCCCAAGGTGCACATCAAAATGGCACGTGATCTGAACATCAACAATTTCTGAGAAGACATTTTGAAAGTTCGTTCGTTTGTCACACATTCAGACCAGACCGCTTTATCCCGCTATCTTTTTGTAATCTGGACTTTGCAGAACATGATAATGGTTTTGCCGTCTTGCCTCGTCCATTCGCATGCCTGAACGAATAGCCGCACGCACAATGTTTTCTTTGCGCGTAATTTCCTCCGCATATCCCAGCACTTGATCTTGCAAAGCTTTGGGAATCACAACCACACCGTCAGCATCGCCGCGAAGCAAATCACCTGGGTATACCGTCACGCCCCCAATTTGCACAGGCACTTGCAAACCTGCCAATTGAATGCGCCCCTTGCCGGTGCGCATCCAGCTGCCTCGGCTGTAAATTGGATAGTTAAGCTCACTGCACAAAGCAACGTCACGGTTAATGCCGTCAATCACTGTGCCGGCCATTTTTCGCTGATGAGCCATCTCTGTGAGAATGTTTCCCCAGGTGGTCATGTGGTCATGGCCCCGGTTGTCAATCACAATCACACTGCCTGGTTCTACATCGTCAATGAAGTCGCCCACATGGCCTTCCTCGCCATGGGCTGCAGGGCGGTACAACACGGTGTAAGCGTGGCCAGCCATTCGAAACTTTGGATCGCAAGCCTTGATTTGATAACACTGGCCCGCCACGCCAGATCGGTCGAGCGCGTCGCTTAAAGCGGCGCAGTCTAGCGCCAAGGCGCGCTGCACAAATGATGCAGAAGAATTTTGAGTGGTCATATCAAGATGATCGGTGAATAAAGAAAGCGCTGTAAAAGTTCTAAGTACTTAGTCGGCACGGATATTGGCAGTCTTGATAACTTTGGACCAGTACTGAATATCTTTGCGAACCACGGAATCAAGCTGAGCGGGCGGCATATAGCGAATTTCAACACCTGCCGCTTCAGCAGACTTGCGCACGCTGGGCGACTCCATGGCCAGCTTCACAGCCTCGGTGAGTTTTTGCACAGTAGCGGGCGGCGTACCCATGGGTGCAAAGAGCGCTACCCAAGCTTCGAGTTCAAAACCTGGAAAACCTGCTTCGGCAGCTGTGGGAACATCAGGCATCAAGGGAATTCGCTTGCTGGCAGCCACTGCCAATGGGCGCATCTTGCCAGACTGCACAAAGCTGACCAATGACGGCGGTGTGGCCACAGTCATTTGCACATTGCCCGCCACGACGTCCAACATGGCCGGGCCCGCGCCTCGGTAAGGAATGTGGGTGATAAAGACATTGTTTTGCTGCTTGAACAATTCCACACCCACGTGCGGCACCGAGCCGTTGCCCGATGTGGCGTAGTTAAGTTTGCCTGGATTGGCACGCGCCAAATCGACGAATTCACGCAGGGTTTTGGCAGGCACGGAGGGGTGAACAGCCATCACATGAGGCGATACAACCAGCATGCCCACAGGGGTGAAGTCGCGCAGCGGGTCCCAAGTGAGGTTGGGAAACATGGAGGGATTGCCCACGTGAAACATGGAATACCCAACCAGCAGGTTGTGGCCGTCTGGTGCCGACTTGGCCACAAAACTGGCCGCAATGTTGCCACTGGCGCCCGCCTTGTTGTCAATTACCACGGGCTGCCCCAGAGTTTGAGTCATTGGAGGCACCACCATGCGGGCCACGGTGTCCAAAATGCCGCCTGGGGGAACGGGCACGATCAAGTTGACTGGACGGCTGGGGAAGCTTGTTTGACTCTGGGCTACGCCAGGCACAAACTGCAAACTCAACGCCATGACAAGCCCTAGCGTAGATGAAAAGCCAGCGACTTTGCTGGCGCTTGTCACAAATTTTCTAAGTTGCATGCTGATATTTCCTGTTGGATTGGAGGTTAGTTGTCTTTGTATTGATAAATACTAGCGCGTTTGATTTTACGGACAAGTCACCTAAAGCGCTGAATTGAGACGGGATAAACCCCAAGAAAAGCTTCGCTAGAGTTGTCATAATCGCAGCCATGCAAACACACTACAAACCAATGGTTGAGCTTCATTCGTGGCGCCAAAATTTCAAATGAATGATATGACTCAATCCATTGAAACCGATGTGCTAATTGCGGGCGGCGGACCGTTTGGTCTGATGCTTGCCAACGAACTGGGGCGAAGAAACATTCGGTGCCTGCTGGTCGACCCCAAACCCAGCACAGCATTCAACCCACAAGCCAATGCCACCCAAGCACGAACCATGGAGCACTTTAGGCGTTTGGGTTTTGCCAACGAAATTCGCGCGCAAGGTCTGCCGCCACATCATCCTACCGATATTGCATACCTCACCCGCTTCAGTGGCACAGAGCTTGCCAGGCTCAGGTTGCCCACGGCCGCTGCTGCACCCCAAGCCATCAAGGCCATGTCGGGGTCATGGAGCGCGGCAGAACTGCCTCACCGTGTTTCACAAAAATTTGTCGAAGTGTGCCTTCGAAAGCACGCAGAAGAATTTGCAAGCAACGACATTCGCTATGGCTGGAAGCTTGAGTCATTTAGCGACAGCAGTGTTGACAAGGCCACAAAGCCCATTCAAGCCCTGATTGAACGTGTGAATGAATCAAGTCAAAACGCATCAACCACGCCAGAAAGAATTCAAGTTCATGCAAACTACTTGATTGGCGCTGACGGCGCTCGCAGTTCTATTAGGCATCATCTTCAAATACCTTGGGGTGGTGCAACGGGTTTCAAACGCAACTTCATGGGCGGCAAAATGCTGGCCGTCTACCTCAAAGCACCGCAGTTTTACCCGCGCAACCCAAACGACCGAGCTTGGATGTATGTGGCTGTCAACCCGGAATTGCGGGCCTTCATCATGTCGGTGGATGGCGAAAGTGAATTTGCGTTTCACGTTCAAATGTCAGACGATGCCAGCACAGAGGCACTCACTGCAGAAGATGCCAAGCGACTGTTTTCACTGGCCTTCGGACAGACTATCGACATTGAAATTCTTTCCATGGCCACATGGCTTGCAGGCCACGCTTTGGTGGCCGAGTCATTCCAGAAGGGTCATGTTTTTTTGGGCGGTGACGCGGTTCACTTGTTCACACCCACAGGCGGCTTAGGCTACAACACAGCCGTAGAAGACGCTGTCAATTTGGGATGGAAGTTGGCGGCTGTGCTGAAAGGCCAGGCGCAACCACAATTGCTCAACAGTTACGAGCTTGAACGTAAGCCTTTGGCCATTCGCAACACCACGTATGCACGCCAGTTTGCCGACTCCATTGGACTGTTTGATGCAGACACCCGTTTAGAAGAAGCCTCCCCCGAAGGCGAACACGCTCGAAGCATTGCGTCCGATTATTTGAACGGCCATGTGCGCAGAGAGTTCAACATTCCCGGCGTGACTTTTGGTGGCCGCTACGACCAATCGCCTCTCATTGTTGCCGATGGCACACAGCCGCCTGAAGATGCAGCCAACACCTACACACCCAGCGCATGCCCCGGTGGACGCCCTCCGCACGCATGGCTACCCGATGGCAGCTCTCTGTTCGACAGTTTCAATTTTGAATGGACTTTATTGAGCCTGGGTGAGCCACATTCAGATGTGAGAGCATTTGTGGAAGCTGCTGCAAAACTCAAACTAGATTTGAAAGTGGTCAAGCACGCTTCGAACGACTTAGCGCAACTCTATGAAGCCAATTTGGTACTGATCAGGCCCGATCAAATTGTGGCTTGGCGAGGTGCAGATACCACTCAAGCTGAAGCCATTCTCAAACAAGCTTGTGGTGCTTGATGACTCTAACTTGAGTGTGGCCTATTCTCAAAAGGCCAACATCACGGCATCTGATCCTTGATTTCTATTTTCAAACCTTTGGAGCCCACTTTCACTGGACCCTCACTGCCACCCGTCAAATCACCTGATTGCGGCATGGCATTGCCAGACTTAGACACGCGCACCTTGATGAACACTTCACCTGCGGTAGAAAGCTTGCGATCAGGGGTCATGGCCGTTGAATCGTCAAGCGTGAAATTCAGTGGCAGTTGCGAGACGGTGGTCTTCATAATGGCCAATGGCATTCGATCGCCGTTGGCGGGTGTGGCATAGACAAAGACAGCATCGTTGGGGCTGGCCTTGGCCTTGAGGGCAGCAGACAAACTGATTTGGCCACTGACGTTGAGTGCTGAGGAAGCAGCAGCAGAGCCTCCTGAAGGGCCAGTGGATGCAGCCTTCGCTGGCAAGCCCATGGTCTCACGCACCGTGGCAATGGCATTCTCCAAACCAGGCAAGTCAGGGTGGTTGGCCTCTAAAGGCTTGCGAGCTTGCTCCCAATATTTCAAGGCATCGGCATACTTTCTTTCAGCATAAGAGGCACTGCCCGCGGTAAGCAAGGCACCATAATGCTGAGGATCTTTTTGCAAAATGTCACGAATAACACGCCAAGGCTCGCCATCAAAATTACCTTGGCGTTGCATGGCCATCACCTCGATACGCTCCAACTGCAAATCGTCGTCGGCCGAAAGTTTGAGCGCGGCGTCATAGGCTTTGATGGACGCATCAAAATTTTCCAGTGTTCGGTAGGTGCGGCCTAACATCACCCAGCCTTGTAAATTCTCGGGTTGGCTTTGCAATTTGTCTGCCAAGGTCTCCGCCAGTTTGGCCAAATCTTTTTGATCCACTTGATCGGGCGATTTGAGCGCCATGGGGTTCAAAGCTTCAGGCTCACCCACCCACATGTAAAAGCCCATGGCACTGATTGGCAAGGCAACAGCCAAAACAACGGCTGTCCACACTGCAGGTTTTTCGGTTTTGGCAACAGGGTCATCGGCTGCGGATGTGTCTTCAAGCAAGCGCATGCTCAGCTCATCTCTAGACTGCTGCCATTCTTCATCACTGATGTGGCCACTGTCGTGCTCTCGGTCGAGATCTAAAATTTGATCGCGATAGACCTTGGCGTTGGCACTGGCTTGGCTGGCTTGGGTTAAGGGCTTTCTTTCACGCAGCAAGACCCACAAAAAAACAGCAGCGACGCACAACGCAATGCCAAATGCGATGACCACAAACAACATGCTGGCATTCATGGCTTATCTCCAGATTTCAAAAATTCTTGCACCTTGCGTCGGTCTTCATCGCTCAAAACAGGCCTGCTATTTTGAGCAGACTGACGTTGGCGCAAGTAATACGCCATGCCAACGATGGCCAACAGCAGCAGCAAAAAGGGACCAAACCACAAGACCCAGGTGAGCGGCTTCACTTCTGGTTTGTACAACACAAAGTCGCCATAGCGGGTGACCAAGTATTCTTTGATTTGCGAATCACTTCTATCTTCGCGAATGAGTTTTCTAACCTCTTCTCGCAAATCGTTGGCCAACTCTGCGCGCGAAGAAGCCAGCGATTCGTTTTGACACACCATGCAACGCAACTCTTCAGAAATGTGAATCAAGCGCTTTTCAACCAGCGGATCTTCAGCCAACAGAGCAGCCTCTTTGGCTTGAGCGGGCGCCAAAGCAAACAATGCAGACAACACCAACACGCTGGCCACACGCAGCCACTTTAGAAATACAGTTTGCAAATTCATGCGGTCTTTCACAAGCCTTTTCAAGGCATTAAGAAGCGTTCAATTTCTGCACCAAAGGCAAAATGGTTGACTTCAACAATTCTGGCGTGACCACGCCCACACGCTTGTAGCGAATCACGCCTTCTTTATCAATGACATAGGTTTCTGGCACACCATAAACACCATAATCGATGCCCACGCGGCCGTCCAAATCTATGGCAGACAAGACATAAGGGTTGCCATGTCGCTTGAGCCAAAGTGCACTGCGTTCGCGGGCAAATTGCAACTTCTCTTCAGGCGTCATCTTCTTGCCAGCAGGTTCATCCTGCGCCTGTACTTCCTTGTAGCTCAAACCCACAATGGGCAATTGGTTGGCTTTGGAAAAAGCCACCAAAATGGGATGCTCCTCGCGGCAAGCCACACACCAAGTGGCCCACACATTCAACATCCAGACCTTGCCCTTCATGTCCTGAGGCCCAAACTTGGGCGCATTGGCATCCAGCGTGTCCAAGGAAAATGCAGGGGCTGGTTTACCCACCAATGGCGATGGAATTTCGCGCGGGTCGCGGTTAAGGCCTACGGCTAGGAAGATAACCAAACCCAAAAAAAGTCCGAGCGGAATTAAAAACTTTTTCAAAACAATGCTCTCAAACTAAATGGCTTAGGGGGCTTGGGCTGCATCTTACTGAGCAATACTGTTTGCCGACTTGCGATAGCGTCTATCGCTCACCGCCAAGAGCCCGCCCAGCACCATCAAAATAGAGCCGTACCAAAGCCAAGACACAAAGGGTTTGTAAAACACCCGCACACTCCACTGCATGCGCTCACCTTCAATGGGCTCACCCAAAGAAACATACAAATCGCGGAACAAGCCCGAGTCGATGCCTGCCTCGGTCATGGGCATGGCGGAAGAAAAATACTTGCGTTTTTCGGGGTACAACATTTCAAGGTATTTACCATCTTTGGTCACCTTGATATCACCGCGAAGGGCTTTGTAGTTGGGGCCATCGACATCCGACACGCCCACCAATTCAAAGTTGTAGTTTTCAATGGTGACCGTGTCGTTCAAGCCCATGCGCACATCGCGCTCAACCTCATAAGTTTTTACCATGGTAATGCCGACGGTGATCACAGCAATGCCCAAGTGGGCTAAGTGCATGCCCCAAAAAGAAGGTGCAATGCGACCTGGCTTTTTCATACGGATGGCAATTTGCATGAGCAAACCCACCACCACCCAAGTGGCCAATGCCATGCCCATGCCGGTGAGCCAGGTACCACGTTCGGTGAGAGTCCAAATGGCAACGCCCGCCACCACAGCGGCCAATGCAGGCCAACGCAAATCGTGGCCCAGCTGCGCCCAACGCGCTTCGCGCCAGTGCGCAATGCCACCTGGCACCATCAAAAACACCACTGGCACCATGAGGGGCACAAACACCGCATTGAAGTAAGGCGCACCTACAGAGAGTTTGCCTAAATTAAGCGCGTCCACAATGAGCGGGTAAATGGTGCCCAACAACACCGCGCCTGTTGCCACCACCAACAACACACTGTTGGCAATCAGCATGGACTCGCGAGAGACCAAACCCATCTTGCCCCCCAACGTGGCTTTGGGCGCGCGCCAAGCAAACAGCGTCAAAGAAACGCCGACCACCACCGCCAAGAAAATCAAAATAAAGACGCCGCGCTTGGGGTCGGAGGCAAAGGCATGAACCGATGTGAGCACCCCCGATCGAACCAAGAAAGTGCCCAACAGCGAAAGTGAAAAAGCGCCAATGGCCAGCAACACCGACCAAGCTTTGAAACCACCGCGCTTGTCGGTCACCATGAGGGCGTGTATCAGGGCTGTACCAAACAACCAAGGCATGAGGGAGGCGTTTTCAACGGGGTCCCAAAACCACCAACCGCCCCAGCCCAATTCGTAATAGGCCCACCATGAACCCAAGGCAATGCCTGCCGTCATGAAAATCCAAGCCACGATGGTCCATGGCCGAGACCATCGCGCCCAAGCAGCATCCATTCGACCCGATAACAAAGCTGCCACAGCAAAAGCAAAGGCCACAGAAAAACCCACATAGCCCATGTACAACATGGGTGGGTGTATGACCAAGCCGGGGTCTTGCAACAAGGGGTTCAAATCTTTACCGTCTGCAGGCGCTGGCAACAAACGCTCAAAAGGACTTGAGGTGATCAAGATGAACATCAAGAAGCCGGTTGACACCAAGCCCAAAATGCCAATCACACGGGCCACCATGGCCAAAGGCAAAGTGCGAGAAAAAATGGCAACGGCCAAAGTCCAACCAGACAACATGAGCATCCACAACAACAAGGAGCCTTCGTGACCACCCCACACCGATGCAAACTTGTATTGCGTGGGTAGCAGCGAGTTGGAATGCCCTGCGATGTATTTGATTGAGAAGTCGTCGGTCAAAGCACCATGCGCCAGCACGGCAAAAGAAAAAGCAATCAACAAAAATTGCAGTGTTGCAGCCGGTTTGGCCAAGGCTTGCCAGCGTTGGTTGTCGTTCAAAGTTCCGGCAAGCGGCAAAACACCTTGAACCAGCGCCACACACGCGGCCAGGATCAAGGCAAAGTGACCAATTTCAACAATCATTCAAAACTCTTTTCCATTATTTGTAGGGCTTCACAGATTGTGCAGCCTTGGCAGCAGCAGCCTGATCCAATGCGTGCTGTGCCTCAGGGGGCATGTAATTTTCGTCATGCTTGGCCAATACCTCGGCGGCAGCAAACAATTGGCCATCCGATATTTTGCCCTGCGCCACCACGCCCTTACCTTCTTTGAACAAGTCGGGCAAGATGCCCTTGTAAGTGACGGGCACATCGTGCGCAAAATCGGTAACCACAAATTGAACGTTTTCACCATCTTTGACGAGGCTGCCCTCTTTCACCATACCGCCCACCCGAAAGGCTTTGCCCTTAGGTGCTTCGCCTTTGTAAACTTGTGTGGGAGTAAAGAAAAAAACCAAATTGCTTTGAAAAGCATTCAAAACAAATGCGCCTGCAATGGCCAATGCGGATATGCCCGCAGCAATCAATAAAAAACGTTGGTGTCTAGGTTTCATCAGGACCACTCCTTGCTGTTCTGTTCTGCAGCCAACTCATTGGCAATTTGATTCAGAGCTTGCGCACGTGCATGTTTGACCCAAAAAATTTCTACCAGCATGCACAGCGCAGTGACCCCGAAGCTACCCCAAACATAAAGACCATATCCACCCATGGCCCAAAAATCGTTCCAGCTGTTCCAAATCATGCTTGGGCACCTCCAGCCGTGTTCTTCATCATGTGCGCTTTGACCTCTGGCAAGTTGGCTACCCACTGAGTGTGCTTTTCGCGCACCAAGATAATGCTGCGCACTCGGTAAAGGGCCATGGCCACGGCAAACATCCAAAACGCAACACTCATGATAAGCATGGCCTCAAGCATCACTTGCGCCATGCTTGAGCCTTTGGTAATAGACACCGAAGCACCTTGGTGCAAGGTATTCCACCATTTCACTGAAAAATAAATGACGGGCACATTGAGTGCACCTACCAAGGCCAAGATAGCACCTGCTTTGTCTGCACGGCGAGGATCATCAATGGCGTTGGTCAGGGCAATGTGACCCAAATACAAAAAGAACAAAATAAGCTCAGACGTAAGCCTTGCATCCCAAACCCACCAAGTGCCCCACATGGGCTTGCCCCAAAGCGCGCCGGTCCAAAGGGACAAGAAGGCAAAAATAGCACCTGTGGGTGCCAAAGCCTTGGTCATCATGCCCGACAGACGCGTGTTGAAGGTCAGGCCCAGCAAAGCCCAAAAGGCCATGGCTAAATAAATCAACATAGACATCCATGACACTGGCACATGCACAAAAATAATGCGGTAGCCCTCACCCTGCTGAAAGTCAGTGGGCGCCACAAACATGCCTAACCACAAACCCCAAACTGCAAGTGCTGTGGCCAAGCAAGCAAACAATGGCCAAAGCTTTCCAGCCAAAGGGTAAAAGCTTTGGGGAGAAGCGTAAGAAAAGAGTTTTTGAATCATTGAATGAACGACTTCTTAGGATTCAAGTGCAATGCGCAGCGATGCCGCACTCGCCCAGGGGCTGAACACGGCCGCCACCAACACCAACGCAGCCAAAACAGACAAATGGGCAGAAGCGCCCAAACCGCTGATTTCAGCTTGAACGGCACCCGCACCAAAAACGAGCGCAGGCACATACAAGGGCAAAACCAACAAAGACAAAAGCACATCGCCGCCCCGAACGCCCAAAGTGAGCGCAGCACCAACAGCGCCAATCAAGGAAAGCACCGGNGTACCCAAAAGCAAACTCAAAGTCAAAACCCAAAGTGCGTTAGTGGANAGGTCAAATTGCAAGCCCAAAATNGGCGCNAACAAGACCAATGGCAACCCAGAGAGTAACCAGTGCGCCAAAATTTTGGCGGCAACCAGCAAAGATAAACTGTTGGGCGATAAGGCCATTTGCTCTAGTGTGCCATCNGCAAAGTCGGTGGCAAACATGCGGCTTAAAGACAGCATGCTGGCCAACAAAGCCCCCACCCACAAAATACCCGGCGCAACCAAACGCAAGGTATTCATTTCGGGCCCTATTCCCAAGGGAAAAAGGGCTGCCACCACCACAAAGAAGAAAACGGCCGTNATGACCTCATTCTTGCGCCTCAAGGCCAAGGTCAGGTCGCGTTTCACGATGGCCACAAATGCGCTCATGCTGTCAGCCTGTACGAATTTCCAGCGCCAGCCAGCGCCACGGCTTGGTGGCTGGTGAGCAATACCATGCCCTGGTGGTGCAGGTGGGCATTGATCACTCCCGACAGAACTTCCTGTGCAGCCAGATCGAGGGCCACAAAGGGCTCGTCCAAAATCCACAATTTGGCGCGCGAACTCAGGAGTCTGGCCAAGGCAGTGCGCCTTTTTTGGCCTTGGGACAAAACCCGAACAGGCAATTGCTCCCTGCCGCGCAAACCCATCTTGGCCAGGGCTGACATGGCCTCCGGCAAAGAAAGCTCCTGCCCAGAAATAGCGGAGCTCACACGCAGATTTTCTAGGGGGGTGAGGTCTTCTTTGAGTGCCAATTGATGGCCCAAATAGGCCAAATCTTGGCGGAAATCGTCTGGATTTTGGGCCACAGATTGGTTTTTCCAGCTGATTTCACCGTCTTCGAGGGCACTCAAACCACACAAAATACGCAGCAAACTGGTTTTACCAACCCCATTGTCGCCCTCCAAGTGCAACCACTGGCCTGGCTCTAAAGTGAAGGAAACGCCTGAAAATAGGCGCTTGTCACCGCGGGAGCAAGATAGATTGGAAACACTGAACATGGGTATATATCATCGCAGAATATGCCCCTTCAAAATCACTGATCGTTTTTCTGCTCGTTTTCTTGAGCCAACTCAAGAGCCTGCTTTTCAGCTTCGGCCTTGCGATACAAAAACAAGACGTTGGGCAATCGATCCAGCATCTCGACCCACTCATATTCAAATGGAATTCCAACCCAATCGCCATTGGCCTTGAGGCCCGATATGCTCGCCTTAATCTGATGGCGCGCCACATCAAAGATTTTGAGCTCTTCTTCCGTCAAAGACTCCCGTTTGTTTTTGGTGATGTCAGCCTCCAAAACCACCAGCTTGTCGTGTTGTAGCGCCAGCTCTCGTTTGAGAGCTTCGCTGGAGCGTGCGCCGTTTTGAGGATGCTGAATTTCCTCTAATTTTTTTGAAATTTCTTGGAAGTTTTGTTGAGTTTGAAAATAAAAAATCAAAAAACCCGCCAAGAGAATAAAAAGTACTCCAATGACCAACAGTAAAAAATTGTCCATCCCGGACCTTTCCTCGTCAATATTTGACCTCATCCTACCCAACTGTCACNCAAGCGGCAACAGAGCTTGAAATTCAGTTAGCTCGTTTGTGCAAAAAACCGGCACCAAAGCTACACTTCGAGCCAAGGAGAAATCGTCTGTGAACTCACCATCTGCCANCCCCTCAAACCCGAGCCCCCAAGAAAACGCCCGCTTCGGTAGCGGCAAAGCTGTCAAAAGACTAGAGGATCAGCAACTGCTCATTGGCGCGGGTCAGTACACCAACGACGTAGCCCTCCCTGATCAAACCCACCTGGTTTTTTTACGGTCACCTTACCCGCACGCCAAAATTGTGAGCATCGATGCCACTTCAGCCAAGGAAATGCCTGGCGTGCGAGGCGTGTTCACTGGGGCCGATTTGCAGGCTGCAGGCGTCAAACCCATGGCGCGGCCCATGAACTTCAAGCGAGCTGATGGCAGCCCCCTGTCATCTACCACCCGTTACCCTTTGGCCACAGACAGGGTACTGTTTGTGGGTGAGCCTGTTGCGGCGGTTGTAGCCGACACTGAAATGCAGGCTCGGGATGCCGCAGAGGCCATCCAAATTGACTTTGAAGCCTTGCCCAGCGCCACCCTTTTGAGCGATGCACTGGCACCCAATGCCCCGCTTTTTACAGAGGCCCCAGACAACATCGTGGCCGAAACTCGCTATGGCGATGCCGCCGCTACCCAACAAGCCTTTGATCAAGCGGCCCATGTGGTCCATTTGGACATTGTGAACCAGCGTGTGGCCGCGCTATCCATTGAACCCCGTAGCGTTTTGGCCTACCCAGACAACGGCCGGCTAACCATCCGCATGAGCAGTCAAATGCCCACAGGCGTTCGCAATACAGTGTCCGATTTGATCGGCATTGACAAAGAAAAAGTCCGCGTCATTGTGGGCGATGTGGGAGGCGGCTTTGGTATGAAAACCGGCGCCTACGCAGAAGATGTGGTCACCGCTTTTTGCGCCCATACACTGGCCCGTCCCGTCAAATGGATTGCCGATCGCGGCGAAGAGTTTTTAAGCAGCTCACACGGCCGCGACATTCAAACCAAAGCCTCTTTGGCTTTGGCCCAAGACGGCAAAATTGTGGGCTTGCGCATCAAAACCTTGGCCAATGTAGGGGCCTACCCCACCATGACCGGTCTGGCCATCCAAATGCTCATAGGCCCATGGGTGCAAAGCAGTGTGTATGACATTCAAACCATTGATTACCATTTCACGGGGGTCATGACCAACACCGCCAGTACCGGTGCTTACCGTGGNGCAGGCCGACCCGAAGCCATCTACAACATGGAACGTTTGATGGACGAGGCAGCACGGGTGAGCGGCATTGACCGTGTCGAACTGCGCCGCAAAAACTTCGTCAAGCCCGAACAAATGCCCTACAAAAATCCCATGGGTCAGGTGTACGACACGGGTGCTTTTGAAATGATCATGAATGAGGCTCTGGAAAAAGCAGACTGGCACGGTTTTGCCAACAGGGAAGCAGCCTCCAAAGCCCAAGGCCTCTGGCGCGGCTTGGGCATTGCCACCTTCTTGGAGTGGACGGGTGGCAATGCCCTCGAAGAAAACGTGCAGGTTCAAATTTTGGCCGATGGCATGATTGAGGTTGCCTCTGCAGTCAATGCCATGGGACAGGGTATTGCCACATCGCTGGCCCAATTGGTGGTCGATGTTTTTGGCGTTGACATTTCTCAGGTTCGAGTGGTTTTGGGCGATACCGACCGAGCCAACGGCTTTGGCAGCGCGGGCTCCAGGTCTCTCTTTACCGGAGGCTCTGCCATGCGGGTGGGCGCAGAAAAAACCTTGGACAAGGCACGCGACTTGGCTGGACAGGCTTTAGAAGCCTCACCAGCCGATTTGACATACGAAAGTGGCAAGTTCAGCGTCAAGGGCACCGACCTGCAAATTTCATTGGCCGACTTGGCCAAGCGCCAACCAGATGCACGCATTGAAGTGCAATCAAGCACCACCGCCAGCGGGCCCACTTGGCCCAATGGCTGCCATATTTGTGAAGTTGAATTCAACCCCCAGACGGGCGAAACCAAAGTGGTGTCTTACACCTCCATGAACGATGCGGGCCGCATCGTCAACCCCATGATTGTCGATGGCCAGCTCGACGGTGGCGCGGTGCAAGGCTTGGGGCAGGCCTTGTTAGAGGGCTTGGTCTACGATGCAGAAAGCGGTCAATTGCTCACCGGCAGTTTGATGGACTATGCCGCCCCTCGCGCCGACATCATGCCGCAAATGTTCCATACATTTACCAACCAAACCGTGCCCAGCACCAACAATGTCTTGGGCGTGAAGGGTGTGGGCGAGTTGGGCACCATCGGGGCAACGCCCTGTGTGGTCAATGCGGTGGCAGATGCTTTTGCCAGAAATGGTCG